>Ga0228535_1000344_pt1 | contig 141812 bp, 144 predicted proteins | sample SJ1metagenome_FD_168457 | JGI IMG/M metagenome (GOLD analysis project Ga0228535, IMG submission 168457) | Enriched culture of PCE-dechlorinating microbial communities from Ithaca, New York, USA - SJ1 | ecosystem: Engineered > Modeled > Simulated communities (microbial... > Unclassified...
GTATAGGCCGCCATCATCGGATCGAGGCGTTCGCCCGCGCCGCTGCGGTAGCGCGTCAGCGAGTCTTCCAGATACTTCACCTGCTGGCCGGCCAGCCGCGGGACGCGGTGCGTGCCGGTCGCGGCGTCGCCGTGGCATTTGGCGCACAGTTGACCGAAGAGCGCCTTGCCCGCGGCGGACCCGCGCGCGGCGGGCGCGTAGACGACCGGCTGGCGGGACAGGAAGAGCGCGATGTCGATCCGTTCGTCCGGCGTCAGCGCCTTGATCATGCCGGTCATGAAATCTGAGGATTTGCGCGTGCCCTGCACGAACTTGTTCATTTGTTCGAGCAGGTAGTCCGCATTCTGACTGGCGAGATTGGGCACCTCCGGCAATACGCTGTTGCCGCCCGGGCCGTGACAGTGGCGGCAGACCGACGCCGCCGCCTGGCCGCGCCGGATCGCGGCCGGCAGTTCCGCCGGCGAAGCGGCGAGACGGGTCAGCCGGTCGTGCAGCATGGCGGCGGGCGGCTCGGCGCTGCCGGCGTGCGTGGGCAGGAAAGCCGCGCACGCGGCCAGGCAGAACAGATGAACGATGGAGCGGCGTTTCACGGCAGTCTTTCAACCCTGTTTGTAACAAGGTTAATGACGGCCGTGCCGCCGCTGACTTGAGCGGCGCGACACGGATTTTTCGCCGCCGGGCCGCGCGTCAGAGCTGGTAGTCGCCCGCCCGCTCGGGTTGATAGGGAATGTCGACGATGCGCGCGCGGACCGTGTCGCCCGCCGGCGTCAGCCACTCGATCTGCTGGCCGACCGCAAGGCCCAGCACGGCCACGCCGGCCGCCGCGACGACCGACAACTCGTCGGGGGCCCCCGTCAGGTCCTGCGGGTAGCGCAGGGTGACCTCGACCTCGCGCCCGGCTGGTTCGACCACGAAGCGCACGCGCGAATTCATCGTCACCACGTCGGGTGGCATTGCCTCGGGCCGCACAATCACGGCACGGTCGAGCTCCTCGCGCAGCGCGTCCGCGCCGGGCAGCGTCGCGGGCAGGCCGGCGAGCAGCGCTTCGAGGCGTTCCAGGTCGCGTTCGGACACGGTGATGGCGGGGCGGGTCGTGATTTCCATGACGGTCTCCAGTGGAAGGCGCAAATGAAAACCGCCCGGGCCGAAGCCCGGGCGGTGTTGAGAGAGACTATAGCATCGAAACCCGGGGCAGGCCAGCCGCCGCGCGTCAAAGCGCCACGGCGAAATGCGGCGACCGCGTTTTCTCGCTGTTCGGCGCCGAACACGCGTTGTCTGCCCTGACGCCGCCCTTCGAGAGCAGGCCGTCGTCGATCTTGCGGTCGATTTCGAGGGCGATGCCGCAGGGGACATCGGTGAACGCCAGCACGTTGCGAATCTGCGGCTGGTCGTCGAACGACACGCCGGCATCGGCCGTGCGCTTGAGGGTCACGGCGCCCAGGCGGGTTTCGACCGGCGCGATCGGGTCGCCGCGGATCAGCCCGGCGCGGATGAGCTGTTCGCTGGCGCACATCGACTCGCCCGGCGATTCGATGTCGCCGTTGCCGTTGCCCGCCATCGAGCCGCCCATGCGGCAGTCGCCCCGCACGCCGGGAATTTCCGGATGGGCCGCGTCCACCGGAAAATCGCCCGGCAGATAGCGGTAGCGCTGCCGGAACGTCGCCACGGCGGCGCGCAGATCCTTGATCTCGGCGATCGCCTCGGCGACGGCGGCCCGGTCGATGACCGTCTGGCCGCGCAGGATCGCCACCGACAGGATGGCGATGACGGTCAGCACGATCGCCAGCTCCACCAGCGAGAAGCCGCATGCCCGGCGCGGCCGCCTCACGCCGCCGCCCCCCTCACTTGCGCAGGGCGCCGATGAACTGCGTGATCGCATAGGCGGTGCCGAACGACATCAGCAGGCCCCACAGCAGCAATCGCGGCACGCCCATCGACGCCAGCAGCGGACTCGACGACAGCGCCAGCACCCACAGCGCCGGCGGGTAGATCGCCAGCGTGAGGATCAGGCTGAGCTTGAGGCGGGAGAGCGGGGTTTTCATGGCAGGTTGGCCGGGCCGATCATCTGGCGCAGCTCGATCAGGGAAACGGTTAGGGTTTTATCGTCCGGGGTATTGGCTTGTCTGTCCGGGCCATACGATCGGAGGGTATATGCGTCTCCGCTCGCTGGATTAGTGTTCGACAAGCCGGTTCCGAAACCGCTTTGGCCTAGTGAAAGATTCGGGGTGTATTGGATATCCGTGCCCCAAGGGTCCGTGACATCCTCCGGCGCGAGCCCGGCAGTCATCAGGGTCGCGGGTAACAACAGGCAATATGGTGGTGTCGTCGTGCTGTTATTGCAGCCTGTACCACCGTAGTGGTTATTGTTGGTTGTGTCCAGGTTGGGGTGGCTCAGGGCATACGACGCCAGCGTAATCTTGATCCTTGCGAAGCTGTCCGATAACTGAGCCTCAGCGCTTTTCATCGCCCCGTCCCTGATGATCGGCCCTAGCAGGTCGTTCGGGCGCAGGACGAGAACGACGTCGTCATAGGCGCCGCCGGGGCTTCCCGTATCGTCCGTGTGATCCTTGGTGATGAGTTCGAGCATTCCCGGTGTCGGGCATGTGCTTCCGCAGCCGGTCAATGCCCCGGGTGCTACCCATGCCAGCGGGCTCGCTGGCGGCGTGTCGGGCGTAGCGGTACGTTCATCCGAGCCGGCGGAGGGTTGCGCGATGCGCGTGCCCTTGAGGGTGAACGCACCCGAACCGTTTTTTCCGTGCGAAACGATCACGGCGGCGGCAAGGTTGGTGGCGCTCGTCGTCCGAACGAGCGTCGCCCCGATTCTTTCGGTGATGGAAAAACGGCCTGGATTTCCGACATTGAATCCGGGCACGCCGCTTCCTGAAGTGAGCGTCCAGTCGGGCTCGTTTATGTTCGCAGCGGTGCTTGCATAGTAAGTAAAGTAATTGCCGTAGCCGTCCAGTGCGGTCTCGCGCGACAAGCCAAGCGTGGCAAAGGGAAGCGTTCCCCAGAGCGAAGCGCACAGGGTAGTCGGGTCATTTGGCGTTGTTCGGGTTTCGGCCCCGGTCGGCGGCGATCCATCCAATGCGTTTGTCTCGGGACAGGGCAGGCGCCTGTGCGTCCTCAGATACGCGATCAGCGCCTCCTTGATGGTGTCCTGTCTTTTCTGCGTTGCGCTCAGGGTGGTGGCCTCGACCTGCACGCTGAACGCGGCCAGCCCCATGGTGAGCAGGATGCTCGCGATCAGCACGGCGACCGTCAGTTCGATGAGGGAGAATCCGGCGTGCCGGGCGGCCGGCGCGGCGAAACGAAGGGGGCGGAAACGCATCATATATTGACGGTTACTATACCAGTAACCAAAGGTTTTCAAGTGGTTCGGCGGTTTTCGCAGAATGCCGCCATGTCAGAGAAAACCGCATTCAGCCGTCGCCTGTCCGAGGCCCTGCGCCGGGCCGGGCACAGCACGGCCAGCCCGACCCGGCTGGCGCTGGAATTCAATCTGGTGCACCGCGGCCGCCCGGTCACGGCCCAGGCGGTGCGCAAGTGGCTGCACGGCGAGGCGATTCCGGCGCAGGACAACGTCGTCACGCTGGCCGAATGGCTGGAGGTGTCGCCGGAATGGCTGCGGTACGGGGATGCGCGCCGGCAGACGGCGGCGCGGGAACTGGCGGGATACCAGGCGCAGGATCCGAAGCTGTGGCGGGATTTCTATGCGCTGAACGAGGAGCAGCGCGATGTCGTGCGTGCCGTCGTCGGCGCGCTGCTGCGGCGCAGAAAGCGCCCGTCGTCCTGACCGCGGACGGGCGCGGCTGAAGCGAATGGACTGCGCCTATGCGCCGTTTCCGCTCAACAATGATTCCAGCAACGCGTGACGCGGTGCGGCAAAGGGATTCACGACCGTTACGCCGCCCCATGTGAAACCGTCTTGAAGGTCTTCGGACAGAAGCAATCGGCAACCGGCCTGCGAGGAAACGGAAAGGATGACCGCATCCCAGATGCCGAGATGATGATCGGTGGCGAGGTCGGCCGCCGCCAGCATGCCCTCGGGCGTGGTCTCGACGACCGGGAAGGTGTCGCGCCAGCCCAGAAGGGCCTCGCGGGCCTCGGCCCGCGATCTTCCAGCCTTGCGCGTGAGGACGTTGAACAGTTCTCCAAGCGCCTGAACGGGAATGATGGTCGCCTCTTGCGGCAGATTGCGCACCAGTTCGAGGGCGGCATCTCGTTTCTCGATGTCGTTGACCCCTTCCGCATAGGCAAGGATGTTGGTGTCGAGCGCGACCTTCACCGCTCATCCTCGTAAAGCGCGTCGCGTGTCCAGCGCCCGGCATTGACCACAGACTGACGCTCAAGGCGCGCCAGCAGCGCCGCGCGCGCGCCGGACACCACGCTTTCGTGTTTGTCGGCGGGAACGATGCGCGCTACGGGCCGCCCGTGGCTCGTCACGACATAGCTGTGTCCTTCGCGCACGCTGCGCAGGATGAGAGAGAATTTGCGGTTGGCGTCCGCTGCCGATACGGCTTCTTCCATGACAACACCCCATCAGTAGTTATATTGTCTACAATATGCCGGAACGGAATACTTCGCAAGCGGGCGAATGGGGTCATGAGATTCAGACACGATATCCCGGAATATCCGGGTTCCGGGTGGGTGCGCAGCCTGTCCTACTCCGCGCTTTTCAGACTTTCGAGACTTTCCGCCGCGATCTCCCGCACGTCCGCATCCGCGTCGTCGAGTCGCGCTTCGAGCCAGGCACGGGTGCGGGTGTCGCCGGCGAGTCCGAGGTAATGGCAGGCGTCGGCGCGCACGCGCGCATCGTCGTTGCGCGACAGTTCGCCCAGCCGAGGCAGCAGCGCGCGCAACGTATCGGTACCGGCGAAGTGCTCCAGCAGCACGCCGGCGCCGAGGCGCACGTTCAGGCTCGTTTCGACGTTGCCGACGATGGGCAGCACGGCGGCCAATAAATCCGGCTCGGCCTCGATCAGACCCTGCACGCGCGGCAACTGGCCTTCCTTGAGGAGCATGTGGAACCAGTCGGCGAGGCCCGTTTCGCTGCCGGCCTTGGCGGCCCAGTCGGCCAGCTCGGCCTTGCTCTGCGCGCCGGGCAGCTCGATGCGGCCGATGCGCGTCCACGGCACCGAGCGCACGCCGAGCGCCTGCGCGACTTCGGGATGCTGCTCCAGGTTGACCGCTTCGAGCCGGCCGATGGCGCCCTGTTTCACGAGCTCGGCCAAGGCCGCGAGCACGGCGGGACAATGCGGGCAGTGGGTGGAGAGCAGCAGCAGGGCGTCGGGTGCGGACATGGCGTGGTTGAATGGAAGCGGCAGGGCGATAATGGCGTGCATGGAATTTACCATTCTCCCCGTGACGCCCTACCAGCAGAACTGTTCGCTGGTGTGGGACGCCGCCGGCCGCGCGGCGCTGATCGATCCGGGCGGCGAGGCCGAACGCCTGCTGGCCGAAGCGCGGAAACGCGGGCTTGCGCTGGAAAAGATTCTGCTCACCCACGGCCATCTCGACCACGTCGGCGCGGCGGCGGAATTGCGCGGCGCGCTCGGCGTGCCCATCGTGGGTCCGCAGCGCGAAGAGCAGTTCTGGCTCGATCTGCTGCCGCGCCAGGCCGAGCTGTTCGGGTTTCCGCCCGCCGAGGCGTTCACGCCCGACCGGTGGCTGGAAGACGGCGACACCGTCGAAGTGGGGGCGCTGCGCTTCGACGTGCTGCACTGTCCCGGCCACACGCCCGGCCATGTGGTGTTCCATCAGCCCGATGCGAAGCTGGCCTTCGTCGGCGACGTGCTGTTCAAGGGCTCGATCGGCCGCACCGATTTTCCGCGCGGCGACCATGCGGCGCTGCTCGCGGCGATTCGCGGCAAGCTTTTTCCGCTGGGCGACGAGGTGCGCTTCGTGCCCGGCCACGGCGCGATGTCCACCTTCGGCCACGAGCGCCGCGAGAATCCCTTCGTCGGGCTCGCGGCGGGCTGAGATTCAGCCGTCCAGGCCGCCCAGCGCCAGATAGCGGGTTTCCAGATAGGCGTCGATGCCGGCGCGGCCGCCCTCGCGGCCGAGGCCCGACTGCTTGGTGCCGCCGAAGGCGGCTTCCGCCGTCGAGATGAGGCCGGTGTTGAGCCCGATCATGCCGTAGTCGAGCCGCTCGGCCAGCCGCCAGGCGCGCGCGAGGTCGCGCGTGCAGGCGTAGGCGGCCAGCCCGTATTCGCTGTCGTTCGCCATGCGGATCGCGTCGGCCTCGTCGTCGAAACGGATCAGCGGCGCCACCGGGCCGAAGGTCTCGTCGCGGCAGAGCGCCATCCCGGGCGTGCAGTCCTTCAGCACCGTCGGCGCGTAGAACAGCCCGCCGAGCGCGTGGCGATGACCGCCGGTCAGCAGCGTCGCGCCGCGCGCGAGCGCGTCGGCGACGTGCGCTTCCACCTTGTCGCGCGCGGCGGTCGAGATCAGCGGGCCGATCTGTGCGCCCGGCGCGAAGCCCTCGGCGACCTTCAGGCGCGCCGCCGTGGCGGCGAGCTGCGTGGCGAAGGCGTCGTACACGCCGGCCTGCACGAACACCCGGTTGGCGCACACGCAGGTTTGCCCGCCGTTGCGGTACTTGCTGGCGAGCGCGGCTTCCACGGCGATGTCGAGGTCGGCGTCGTCGAACACGATGAAGGGCGCGTTGCCGCCGAGTTCGAGCGAGACGTGCTTGAGCGTGGCGGCGCTCTGCGCGAGCAGCCGTCTGCCGACCGCGGTCGAGCCGGTGAACGAGAGCTTTCTGACCCGCGGATGCGCGGTCAGCACGTCGCCAATGACGGCCGCCTCGCCGGTGACCACGTTCAGCACGCCCGGCGGCAGGCCCGCGCGCTGCGCGAGTTCGGCCAGCGCCAGCGCGGTGAAGGGCGTCTGCGAGGCGGGCTTGGCCACCACCGTGCAGCCGGCGGCGAGCGCCGCCCCGGCTTTCCGGGTCAGCATCGCGGCGGGGAAATTCCACGGCGTGATCAGCGCCGCCACGCCGAGCGGCCGGCGCAGGGTGAACAGGCGGCTGTCGGCCCAGGGCGACGGCGTCACATCGCCGTAGACGCGCCGCGCTTCCTCGGCGAACCATTCGATGAAGCTCGCCGCGTAGTCGATCTCGCCCTGCGCTTCGGCGAAGGGCTTGCCCTGTTCCGAGACCATGATCGCGGCGAGGTCGTCGCGGTGCGCGAGGATCAGGTCGAACCAGCGGCGCAGCAGTTGTGCGCGGGCCTTGGCGGTCAGGTCGCGCCAGCCGGGAAAGGCGGCGTGGGCCGCTTCGACGGCGCGCTCGACGTCGGCAGGGGCGCAGCGCGGCGCCGTGCCGACGACTTCGGCGTCGGCGGGGTTGCGGACTTCGAATCGCGCGTCATCCTGCGCGGCCTGCCAGACGCCGGCGATCAGGATCTGTTGCCGGAACAGCGCCGCGTCGGCGAGCCTCATGCCGCGGTGACGCAGGCTTCGAGCAGGCCGATCAGATCGTCGCCGGCAGTCAGGCGGTGAATCGCGAGTCCGCGCGCCGCGCACGCGGTTTCGTCGACCGTCGCCGGGCCGGTGACGACGATACGCTTCAGCTTGTGCAGTTGCGCGATCGCGTCCGCGTCGATCGCGCAGGCATGGGTGATCGCGGTGGTGGCCCAGAACAGGCGCGGCACGACGTCGGCCGGCCCGGTGTCGGGGTATTCGCTCCAGTTGTGATCGAAGACCGGGATCGGCAGGTCGTCCTGCGTGAACGCAGCGCGGTCGAGGAAGACCACGCGCTCCTTGCCGCTCACTTGCCGTTTTCGCCGGTCAGACGTTCGAGCGCGCGCATGATGGCCGAGGAGTCCAGTTCGCTGTCGCCCGCGCCCATCAGCGCGTTCATCTGCTGCGCGATCAGCGCGGCGCCGGGCAGCGGGGTCGCGGTTTCCTGCGCGTTGTCCATGACGATGGCCATGTCCTTGTGGTGCAGCTTCACCTTGAAGCCGGGCTTGTAGTTCGAGTCGAGCATGCGCTGGCCGTGCACTTCGAGGATGCGGCTGCCGGCGAAGCCGCCCATCAGCGCCTCGCGCATCTTCACCGCGTCGACGCCGTTGCGGCGCGCCAGCAGAATCGCCTCGGCCACGCCCTCGAAAGTGAGGCCGACGACGATCTGGTTGCAGCATTTGACGACCTGGCCGGCGCCGTGGCCGCCGACGTGGACGATGTTCTTGCCGAGCGCCTCGAACAGCGGGCGCACTTTCTCGAAGATGGGCAGTTCGCCGCCGACCATGATGGACAGCGTGCCTTCGCGCGCGCCGGCCTCGCCGCCGGACACCGGGGCGTCGAGCATGTGCACGCCGCGTTCGGCCAGCGCGGCGGCGATGCGCCGGGTGGCGGCGGGCGACACGGTGCTCATGTCGACGATGGTGTGGCCGGGACGCGCGCCGTGCACCAGGCCGCGGTCGCCGAGGATGATCTGCTCGACGTCGGTGGTGTCGGAGACGACGGTGAAGGTGATGTCCGTTTCGGCGGCGACCTCGGCAGGCGTGCCCTTGCCCAGCGCGCCCATCACCAGCATGGGTTCGATGCGGTCGAAGCGGCGGCCGTAAACGTAGAGTTGATGCCCGGCGCGCAGCAGGTTTTCCGCCATGGGGCGGCCCATGATGCCGCTTCCGATGAATCCGATTTTCATGTTGTCAGCCCCCTCAACAACGCAAGCCAGAATGGCAGCGTAACCAATCCGGTGAGGGTTGACCAGCCCATGACGAGTCCCGCCAGACGCGCGTCGAGCCCGAAGCGGTCGGCCAGCGCGATGACCATGACCATCGTGGGCATCGCGGCCTCCAGCACGGCCGCCTCGCCCGGCTCGGACAGGGGGCTAGGCCAGGCCAGGGCGACGCCCAGCGCCAGCAGCGGCATCAGCGCGAGCTTGATGGCCAGCGCGATCATCACGGCCTTCTGCGGGCGCAGGTCGTGCCAGGGAATCGTGAGCCCGAGCACGAACAGCATCAGCGGAATCGTTGGGCTGCCGGCCCAGTGCGCGGCCTCGATCAGCGGCTCCAGCGGCAGGCCGGACAGGTTGACCGCCAGCCCGGCGGCGAAGCCCCACACCGGCGGCAGCCGCAGCCACATGCGCAGGAACGAGGCGTGGTGCGTGTGGTTGCCGCAGCGGAACGCGATCCACACGCCCAGCGACCAGACCAGCGGCGTGGTCGCCAGCATGTCGGCGAAAAAGGGATAGCGCGCGCCGGATTCGCCGAACACGGTCGTGAGGAAAGGATAGCCGAAGAACAGCACGTTGCCGAAACCCGAAGCGAGCAGGATCGTGCCCTTGGCCGGACCGGACAGCCGGCGTCCGAGCGGCGTGGCGAACAGCGCCAGCGCGGCGAGCGCCAGCCCCCCGAGCGTGGCCACGCCCAGCACGGCCGGCACTTGCAGCAGGTCGAGATCGACCGTGGCGCGCGCTGCGACGGCGAAGAACAGCATGGGGGCGAAGAAATCGAGCACCAGCCGGCTGATCTCGCCGCGCAGCGCGACGGCCGACACGCCGGACTGCCAGCGCGGCCAGAGGCCGCCGGCGGCGATCAGCAGGGACAGGGGCAGCAGGGTCTTGAGCAGCAGGTGCTGCGCGAGTTCGGGCGACATGGGCGCCCATCATACCGCCGCCCGCGCGGCGCTCGCGGGCGGATTACATGCGGGCGGCCGGCGTGTAGCGGGCTTCGCGCGTGTTCATGCTGCCGGCTTCCAGCCACTGCCTGATGCGGGTGGCGTCGCCGGCGCGGCTGTTGTTGCCGCCGGCGTCGAGCAGCACGATGATGACGTCGCGCTGGGCCACGTTGGCCTGCATCACGACGCAGTGGCCGGCTTCGTTGATGAACCCGGTCTTGGACAAGCCGATGTGCCAGTCGTCCATGCGGGTGAGCCGGTTGGTGTTGTGGAAGGCGACCGGCCGGTAATAGACCTGCGCGGCGCGGTGCTTTTTCTTGACCACCACGCGCTGGGTGCCGAGCGTATAGGTGCCGCTGCTGCTGATCTGGCGGATTTCCGGATAGTTTCCGTAGGCGTAGTCGACGAGCTTGGCGAGGTCGTGCGCGGTGGACTGGTTGCCGCTGGACAGTCCGGTGGGTTCGACGTACACGGTGTCGTTCATGCCCAATACGCGCGCCATGCGGTTCATGTTGGCGACGAAACGCTCGGCGCCGCCCGGCGCGGTGCGCGCCAGCGCATGTGCGGCCCGGTTGTCCGAAGCGATCAGGGCCAGATGCAGCAATTGGCCGCGGGTGTAGCGGTCGCCGATGGCGAGGCGCGAGCCGGTGCCCTTCAGGGTGTCGCGGTCGTCGGCGGTGAGCGCGATCTTTTCGTCGAGCGGAAGATTGGCGTTGAGCACCAGCACCGCCGTCATCAGCTTGGTGATGGAGGCGATCGGCGTCTGCATGGCCGCGTTCTTTTCCATCAACACCCGGCCGCTGGCCTGGTCGTACACCAGAGCCGACTGCGAGGCGAGTTCGGGCATGCCGGAAAGGGCCGACGCGTTTGTCGCGGGCGCGCCGAGCCGGTCGCTCCATTGCAGCGCGGCGGCGCCGTCGTAGGCGTGGGCGGCGGGGAGGCAGAGCAGGAGCAATCCTGCGAGAGCGATTTTCATGCGCGTGTTTCTTCCTCTCAGAGCGACGGAAATGTACCAGCTTGGGCAGAGAACGGACATGGTCTTTAAAACTTGAAAACAACAGTTCGTGCGCAGCCCGCAAATAATTGCGGCCTCCGATTGACGATGTAGCAAAATTCAATATATATAGCAATGACATGGGAGAATTTTCGAACAATTTACTAAAAAAATCCGAGCTAACAGCCTGTCTTTGTGCGCCCGGTGTGGTGGCTGAAGCGCTGGAATGCCTGATGCGGGGCGAAGCGGCCCAGGGAGCGTTTTTCGCCTGCATCCGCAGCGATCCGGTGCTGGCGCTGCGGGTGCAGCCGCTGGCGTCGATCTACGACGCGCAACCCGATCTGCTGCGCAGCGTGCTGCTGGCGGCGCCCGTCGCGGCCGGCGCGGCGCAGGCGGCCTACGGCGTGCGCTGGCGGCAGTCGATCGGCGTCGCGCATCTGGCCCAGGCGCTGGCGCAGCGCGCCGGGCTGGCGGATGCGCAGGCGGCCTGGCTGGCCGGGCTTTGCCACAATCTTGCGGATTATTTGAACGCGGGGGCCGCATCGGCGGCGGATCATCTGGCCGGCCTGGATGCCGACGGCTGGCTGGCCGACGCGGTCCGCTTCCACGCCGAGCCGCTGACCCGGGGCCGGGCCGCGCACCCGCTGGTGCGGGTGACGCAGTTGGCGTACCAGTTGGTCGCCCGCGCCGATGCGGTGGACAGCGTGGACGTGCGCGCAGCCCTGTCCGCGCTGCAGCTCGGGGCCGGCGAGGCCGCGCAACTGCTCGCCGAAAGCCAGACGCACGCGCGGCAGATGGCCGTGCGCTTCGGTTTGGCCGATACGCTGGCCGCCGCCTCGGCCGCAAGCGGCTTCGACCGCCTGGCCCGGCTTTACGCCGGACAGGCGGCCCAGTCGGCCCTGCACGGCTATTTCCGTTTCGCCGACGGCCCCGGCCCGATTTTCGCGCGTCTGCGCGACAGCCTGCGGGCCCTGTTCGGCATCGAACAGGCCTGTCTGTTCGCGCCGGCCGTCGATGGGCTCCTGCGGGTCAACGTCCTGATGCCCACGACGCCGGCCTTGAACGCGCTGGCGATCCCCCCCGACGACGGCCATTCCGTCCTGCCGCGCGCGCTTGCCCGCAATGCGCCGCAGCGCTTCGAGCGCGGCGACGCCGGCGCGGCGCTGGTCGACGAACAGATCGCCCGCGTGCTCGGCGTCGCGGGCTTCCTGTGCCAGCCGCTCGCGCTCGCGGGCGGCCAGACCGGGGTGCTGGTGGCGGGCGACGCGCCGTCCGAGGCGGCAGCCTCGCCGCTGTGGCGGTTCATGCTCGCCGAATGCGCCGATGCCCTGAATCCGCGCCATCCGCCTGCGCCCGCGGCGGTCGCCGAAGGGTTCGAGCCCGCCCCGCCGCCGCGCCCGGCGTCGGCCGACGACATTCCCCGCGAGCGGGTGCGCCGGGCCATTCACGAGGTGGCGAACCCGCTCACCATCATGCGCAACTACGTCAATCTGCTGTCGGAGCGCCTGGGCGCCGATTCCGCGGTGCAGCGCGACCTTGACATCATCGGCGACGAGATCGAACGGGTGGCGCGCATCGTGCGCGGGCTGACGGCCGCCGACGAAAGCGCCGCCGCGGCGCCGGTGCAGCTCGAACTGGCCTCGGTCAACGCCATCGTGTCCGAACTGGTGCGCATGGCGCTCGGCACGCTGCTCGCGCCGAACAAGGTCACGGTGCAGATCGACCTCGATCCCGACGTGCCGCCGCTGCCGCTCAACAAGGATCTGCTGAAGCAGGTACTGTTTAATCTGGCGAAGAATGCCGTCGAGGCCATGCCGACCGGCGGCCATCTGAAGTTCAGCACCCGGCTGGCCGAGGTCGATGGCCAGCGTCAGGTCGAGATCGAGGTGGCCGACACCGGCCCCGGCCTGCCGCCGGACGTCGCCAGCCATCTGTTCGAACCGGTCGCCACCTGCAAGGGCGGCGACCATGCCGGGCTGGGGCTGGCGATCAGCCGCGGCCTGGTGGAGCGGATGAACGGCCAGCTCCTCTGCCGCAGCACGCCGGAGGGGACGCGTTTTCTGATTCATCTGCCCACCCTGCAGAACGGCCACACGTCACTGGCCACGACACGCTATGGGTCCATGTAATCCGGCTTCCCAGGAGGCTCCATGACAAACGACACCGACGAACAGCACGCCACGGTCGCAACCTTTCCCGCTCGCTCCCGCATTCTGATCGTGGACGACGAGCCGCTGATCGTGGAAGGTCTGAAGCGCCTGCTCGCCACGCGCGACTACGACGTGGTGAGCGCCAGCGGCGGCTGCGATGCGCTGATCGCCATCGGCAAGCAGCAATTCGACGCGATCCTGCTCGATCTGGGCATGCCCGACCTGAACGGCAACGAGGTGTTGCGCTTCGTGTCGGACCGCAGCGCGGACACGCCCGTGATCGTCGTATCGGGCGACAGCACCATCGACGCGGCGATCCGCGCGCTGCGCGGCGGCGCCGCCGATTTCGTGCGCAAGCCCTACGAGCCGGAGGAACTGCTGCGCCGCATCGACAACACGCTCGCGCGCCGGCGGCTGGAGAAGGAGAACAACCACATCCTGCAGCGGCTGCAGCAGTCGGAGAAATGGCACCGCTTTCTCGTCAACAGCTCGCCCGATTTTATCTACACGCTCGACAGCGAGGGCCGCTTCACCTTCGTCAACGATCGCATCGAGAGCCTCCTGGGTTATCGCCGCGAAGAGCTGATCGGCCTGCATTACAGCCAGGTCGTGCACGAGGACGACATCGCCCGCGCCGAACACGTGTTCAACGAACGCCGCGCCGGCGACCGCAACGCGCGCAACATCGAGATCCGCCTCAAGTGCAATCCGGGCGCGCGGCGGCCGCGCCTGATGAACGGCCGCTGCAAGTCGGTGGAGCTGACCGCCACCGGCATGTACGACGAGGAGGCCACGCCCTTCGAGCAGCGTTTCATCGGCAGCTACGGCGTCGCCAAGGACATCACCGAGCGCAAGCAGGCCGAGGAGACCGTGCATTTCCAGGCCTACCACGACCTGCTCACCGGCCTGCCGAACCGCGCGCTGTTCCGCGACCACCTCGGCCTCATGCTCGCGCAGGCCAAGCGCAACCAGAAGCCGCTTGCGGTGCTGAGCCTCGATCTCGACCACTTCAAGGTCATCAACGATTCGCTCGGCCATACCATCGGCGACGAGCTGCTGCTCGCGGTCGGTGCGCGCCTGCGCCAGTGCCTGCGCGAGGGCGACACGCTCGCGCGCCTGGGCGGCGACGAGTTCGCCGTACTGCTCCCGACGCTGCTGTCGCGCGGCGACGTCGAACACATCTGCCGCAAGATCATCCAAGTGCTGTCCAAGCCGGTGTACGTGAAGGGCCACGAAATCTACATCTCGGTGAGCATCGGCGCCTGCGTCGCGCCGGACGACGGCGACATGATCGACAGCCTGATCCGCCAGGCCGAGATCGCCATGTACCAAGCCAAGTCGCAGGGCCGCAGCCGCCTGCAGTTCTGGGAGGCCGGCATGCAGGCGCCCTACTCCGAGCGCATGCAGATCGAAGCCGATCTGCGGCGCGCGCTGGCGCGCAACGAATTCGTGCTGTTCTACCAGCCGCAGGTCGACACCGGCACCGGCGAAGTGCGCGGCTTCGAGGCGCTGCTGCGCTGGTGGCACCCGCAGCGCGGCCTGCTCGCGCCCGCCGATTTCATTCCGGTCGCCGAGGAATCCGGCGTCATCGTGCCCATCGGCGACTGGGTGCTGCGCCAGGCCAGCGCGCAGCTCGCCGAGTGGCGCAAGGCGGGCCTGCCGCCGGTGCGCCTGTCGGTCAACATCTCGGCGCGCCAGCTCGAGAATCCGGATTTCGTCGACAGCGTGATGCGCGCCGTGCAGGTGTATGCGCTCGACGGCCACCAGATGGAGCTGGAGATCACCGAAAGCCTGCTGATGCGCGACTTCGAGGCCAACGCGATCAAGCTCGGCCGGCTGTCCGCCTCCGGCATCCGCCTCGCCATCGACGATTTCGGCACCGGCTACAGCTCTTTCAAGTATCTCTCCCGCTTTCCCATCCACACGCTCAAGATCGACCAGTCCTTCGTGCAGGAACTGGATCGCGAGGAGAACATGTCCATCGTCAACGCGATGATCGCGATGGGCCGCGGCATGAACCTCAACGTGGTCGCCGAAGGCGTGGAAAGCGAATCGCAGCTCGCCCGGCTGCAGCAGATGAAATGCCACGAGATGCAGGGCTACTACTACAGCGCGCCGGTTTCCGGCCACGAGGCGACCACGCTGCTGGGGCGCCATGCGCGCGGATTCAGCCACGCCGGGCGGGCGGTCAACTGAACCCGTGCGACCGCCCCGGCGCGGTCCTTGCCAGCCGGTCCGATTCGTTATATTTTCCCCGACATAACGCAACGAGCCCCGGTTGGCCGTGAGCAGGCAGCCCCGTCCCAAGCTGCGCATCCTGCCGGGCGCCGAGATGGCTATGTCCTGCCGCCGCGCCCGGTCGCTGGCGGAGTCATGAACCGCTGTTTCCGCATGCCGCTGGTCGAAGTCAGCAAGGGCGGCACCCCCGCGTGACCCGCTCTATTTTTTGTCTGTCGTTGTATTTGTTCATACCTATCGAAAGGATGCCCATGAAAATCGCGCCCCAACTGCTCGCCGGTCTTGTGCTGGGTACCGTGTTCGCCGGATCGGCGCGCGCGGACGAGGTCCAGGTCGCCGTCGCCGCCAACTTCACCGCGCCGATGAAGACGATCGCCGCCGAATTCGAGAAGGCCACGGGCCACAAGGCGCAACTGGCCTTCGGCGCGACCGGCAAGTTCTACGCGCAGATCAAGAACGGCGCGCCGTTCGAAATCCTGCTGGCGGCCGACGACGAGACGCCGGCCAAGCTCGAACGCGAAGGGGCGGCCGTCGCCGGCACGCGCTTCACCTACGCCATCGGCCAACTCGCGCTGTGGTCGGCCAAGCCGGGCGTCGTCGACGACAAGGCCGAGGTGCTGAAGAAAGGCGCGTTCAACCACCTGTCCATCGCGAACCCCAAGCTCGCGCCCTATGGCGCCGCCGCCGTCGAAACCCTGACCAAACTGGGCCTGCTGAGCACGCTGGAAAGCAAGTTCGTGCAGGGCGAGAACATCGCGCAGACCTTCCAGTTCGTCAGCACCGGCAACGCCGAACTGGGATTCGTGGCCCTGTCCCAGATCTACGAGGACGGCAAGCTCAAGAGCGGCTCCGCCTGGATCGTGCCGGGCAACCTGCACAGCCCGATCCGTCAGGACGCCGTCGTGCTGGCCAAGGGCAAGGACAATCCGGCCGCCGCCGCGCTGATGGAATTCCTGAAGGGCGAGAAGGCGCGCGCCGTGATCAAGTCCTACGGCTACTCGCTTTAAGCTGTTTATCGCGTGCTCACCGCCACCGACTGGAGCGCGATCCGGCTGACCTTCGAACTGGCCGGCGTGACCACGCTGCTGTTGCTCGTCCTCGGCACGCCGATCGCGTGGTGGCTGGCGCGCACCCGTTCCGCCTGGAAGGGCGCGGTGGGCGCGGTCGTGGCGCTGCCCATCGTGCTGCCGCCAACGGTGATCGGGTTCTATCTGCTGGTGGCGATGGGGCCGAACGGGCCCGTCGGCAAGCTGACCGAATCGCTCGGCCTGGGCGTGCTGCCCTTCACGTTCGCCGGGCTGGTCGTGGCTTCGGTCTTCTATTCTCTGCCTTTCGTGGTGCAGCCGATCCAGAACGCCTTCGAGGCCATCGGCGAGCGGCCGCTCGAAGCGGCGGCCACGCTGCGCGCGTCGCCGATGGACACGTTCTTCAGCGTGGTGCTGCCCCTGGCGCGGCCCGGCTATCTCACCGCGACCGTGCTCGGCTTCGCGCATACCGTCGGCGAATTCGGCGTCGTGCTGATGATCGGCGGCAACATTCCGGACAAGACGCGCGTCGTGTCGGTGCAGATCTACGATCACGTCGAGGCGATGGACTACGCTCAGGCGCACTGGCTGGCCGCCGGCATGGTGGTGTTCTCGTTCGCCGTGCTGCTGCTGCTCTACACCCTGAATCCCACGGGGCGCAAGCGCGCATGAGCGACAGCGGCATTCTCGCCCGGTTCCGCCTCGACTACCCCGGCTTCACGCTCGACGTCGATCTCGCCCTGCCGGGGCGCGGCGTCACCGCGCTGTTCGGTCCGTCCGGCTCCGGCAAGACCACCCTGCTGCGCGCGATCGCCGGTCTGGAGCGCGTGACGGCCGGCCGGCTTTCGGTCGAGGGCGAGGTCTGGCAGGACGAAACTGTCTGCCGGCCGACCTGGCAGCGGCCGCTGGGCTACGTATTCCAGGAGGCCAGCCTGTTTCCGCATCTCGACGTGCGGGCCAATCTCGAATACGGACAGAAACGCGTGCCGGGCGCCGCGAGCCGGGTCTCGCTCGACCAGGCGGTGGCCATGCTCGACATCGGCCATCTGCTCGACCGCAAGCCGGGCGGCCTCTCGGGGGGCGAGCGTCAACGCGTCGGCATCGCCCGCGCGCTGGCCGCCAGCCCGCGCCTGCTGCTCATGGACGAGCCGCTGGCGGCGCTGGATATGGCGCGCAAGCAGGAAATCCTGCCGTATCTGGAACGGCTGCACGACGAACTCGACATCCCGGTGTTTTATGTCAGCCACGCGCCCGACGAGGTCGCGCGGCTGGCCGATCACATCGTCGCCCTGCAGAACGGGCGGGTCGTCGCGGCCGGGCCGCTGACCGAGACGCTGGCGCGCGTCGACCTGCCGATCAGGCTGGGCGAGGATGCCGGCGTCGTGCTCGACGCCGCGGTCGCGGCGCGCGACGAGGCCTGGCAGCTCGCGCACGTCGAATTCGCGGGCGGGCGGCTCTGGGTGCGCGATCAGGGCCTGCCGGTCGGCCACCGGGTTCGCGTGCGCATACTCGCGCGCGACGTGAGTCTGGCGCGTGCGCCCGCCAGCGACACCAGCATTCTCAACACCCTGCCGGCGACCGTGTCGGCGTGCGCCGGCGACGCGCATCCGGCGCTCACACTCGTCAAACTGCACGTCGGCGATTCGCCGCTGCTCGCGCGCGTGACCCGCAAATCCGCGCACGCGCTCGGGCTGGCGCCCGGACTGCCGATCTACGTGCAGATCAAGGCCGTGGCGCTGATCGGCTGACCGGACGCGATTCAGGCCGGGGGCGTTCCCTCGGCCCTCGGGTTGATGAAACGCGTCACGCCGACCAGTTTGTCGACGGGCACCACGAACGCGATGCCGCGGCCGACGTCGTTCAGCTCCGCCGCATCCACGATTGCGTCCAGGATCGCGTCGGCCCGGTCGGCGCCGACCACGGTGAGCACGATTTCCTTTTCCGGCTCGATCGACAGGCCGAATATCTTTTCCTGCTCGTTGATGCCCGCGCCGCGCCCGACCAGAACCGTGCTGCCGCGCGCGCCGGCTTTCACGGCGGCCGCAAGCACGGTGCTGCCCCAGCCCTTGCGGACGATGGTCACGATGAGGGATGCGTTCTCCATGTTCAGACTCTCCTTGGTAGCGCTTTCCAGCGGATGAGCAGGCCGAGCGTCATGACCGACAGGATCGGCGCCAGCGCGATCAGCGCGACGAGGCCGAAACCCTGGACGAGCGGATCCCCGCCCATGCCGGCCGAGGCGCCCAGCGCCAGGGCCAGCAGGAAACTGTTGGCCAGCGGCCCGGTCGCCACGCCGCCCGCGTCGACGCCGATGGCCACGAACGCCTTGTCGCTGAACCACATGACGGCGAGCACGAGCCCGTAGCCGGGTACCAGCAGATACGTCAGCGGAATGCCGTAGCCTATCCTCAAGAGGCCCAGCCCGACCGAGACGGCCACGCCCACGCTGATGGCGATCAGCACCAGGCCGCGATGGATCGAGCCGCTGGAGGCTTCCTCGACTTCGCTCGCCAGAATGCGCACGGCCGGCTCGCCCCAGGTCGTCACGAAACCGAGCGCGAGCCCGAACGGCACCATCAGCCAGGTGGGGGACAGCGCGGCGATCGCTTCGCCGATCAGCCGCCCGAAAGGCAGGAACGCGAGGCTCACGCCGAGCAGGAACAGGAAAAGCCCCACCGCCGCCACCAGCGTGCCCGCCAGGATGCGGGAAACCTCCGTGACCGGCAGCCTGAGAAACAGCACCTGAAACACGAGGAACAGGAACGCCAGGGGGGCCACCGCCAGCATCACGCTCCAGGCCGTGGTGGCGAGCAGTTCGAGCAGGGGCGCGTCGTTCATCCCAGCCAGCCCATGAGCAGCACGACCACGATCGGCCCGATGGAGGCGAGGCCGAGCAGTCCGAACCCGTCGAGCGTGCCCGCGTGTCGCGCGAGCACCGAGCTGACCCCGATCGCCAGGGCCAGCAGCACCGGGGCCGACAGCACGCCCGTCGTCACGCTGCCGGCGTCGTAGGCCAGCGGAATGAACTGCGGCGACGACACGAGCGAAAGCGCGATCACCAGACCGAAGGCGACCGCGAGCAGCTTCGTCATCGTGACGCCGTACACGATGCGCAGCAGCGCCGCCGCCGCGAACAGGGCGACCCCGCCGGCGATGACGTAGGCGAGCCCTTGCGCCGAGAAGCGCCCTGCCGATGCGGATTCGACCTGAGCCGACAGGATTAGCACGTCCGGCTCGGCGATCGTGGTGACGAAGCCCATCGCCGCCGCCACCGCCGCGATCAGCCACACCGAGCCTTTGCGGGGCAGCTCGGCGCCGATGAAGCGGCCCATCGGCAGGATGCCGTGCTCGATGCCGGCGAACAGCAGCAGCATGCCGAGCGCGGCCAGCAGCGACCCGGCCAGGAACTGCACGAACTGCGGCAGCGGCGCGTGGACGAGCGTGACCTGCAGGACGCAGACCGTGGCGACCAGCGGCGCGATCGCCTTCAGGACTTCCGGCAGTTTGGCGCGCAGGAAGGACAGGATGCCGTTCATTTCGTCGATGCGTCGGATTTCATGCGGGCTGCATGCGTGGACACGAGACTTCTTTGCCTGCGACCGATCATAGCAACGATGTCCGGGCGTGCGCCATGCACGCCGCCAAACGAAAGCGGCCCGCGAGAATCGCGAGCCGCTGGATGTGCTGGTGGCCAGTCGCGGAATCGAACCACGGACACGCGGATTTTCAATGATCCTCGGAGATATTGTTGAGTACTGCGTCGATCTTGCGGGCATTTTCCAGATTGACGCTTGGCGAAAGATGGGCGTACCGGCGCACCATTATGGCGGTTTTCCAGCCGCCCATTTCCTGTAATGAATACAGGGGGACACCCTCCTGAACCAGCCAACTAGCCCACGTATGACGCAGGTCATGCCAACGGAAGTTTGTGATTTGTGCGCGTTCTAGAGCCTTGTACCAAGCGCGGGTCGTGAATCGCTTAATTGGGCGGTTTTTGTAGGTGAAAACGTACTCCGGATGCCTGCCTTGCCGGCGCTTGAGCACTTCGAGCGCGGTATCGTTCAAACTGACGTGCAAATCCTCATTGTTCTTGGTTTGGTCGGCATAGAGCCAAGCGGTCTTTCTCCAAAAATCCACCTGCTCCCAGCGCAGGCCTGTGACGTTGGAATGGCGCAGGCCGGTCGCCAGCGCGAAGAGGCAGGCGTCCCGCTGGTGCGGGAGCAGTTCGTCCAGCAGCGTGCGCACCTGGTCGGGCGTGAGCCAGCGCACGCGCCGGCCGGGTTCCTTGTAGAGGCGAATCCGGGGCGGTTTGTGGATCCACTCCCAGTCGAATGCGGCCTTGCGGACGATAGCCCGGATCAGGGCGAGGTAGCGGTTCGCCGTCGACGGTGAGGACTCGGCCAGCTTGCGTTCGGCGATGCCGGCGATGACGAAGCGGTCGACGTCGACGAGCCTCAGGTGACCGAGTTGGGGACGCAGCCAGTCGAGCTTGCGCCGATCGTGATCGATCGAACGCTTGTGGCTCATCTCGGCGAGCCAGAGGGTCGCCGCGTCGTTCCAGGTCTTCGGGTTTATTTGTCGAACGCCTGGCGGATTGCCGTTTCATCGGGCAGGTCGCCGACGTTCCAGCGCAGGAGGGTGATGCCGGCAGCGGAAAGGGCCTTTTCCTTCTTGGCGTCGGCCTCGATGCGTGCCGCCTTGAGGTGGCTGCTGTCATCCAGTTCGACGGCCGCGACGATAGTGGAATCTTTGAGGCAGACGACGTAATCGAGGCTCATGCGGTTGATGCGGTTGTTCCACTGGTTGAAGTTATGGCCCTTCTTGACGCCGAGGACGCGGGATAGTTGCACCTGAGCGAGAACGATGCACTCGGGGAGTGCGGCGACGAGGCGGTGATATAGGACCTGCTCGGGCTTTGTGAGGGGCTTCTTGGCATAGAACGGCCATTCCCCCGCAGTGCCGGGCATGCCCTTTTTCTTGAGAGCGACGGTGAAGACGGCCGCCAAGATCAGCAGCAGGACAACTATCAAAAGCAGGCTCACAACGACCTCCGATCATGGACACGTCCTACTGATACGGCTGAATCAGGCAGGAGGTTTAACCGGTACGCCCCAACCCGCAGGGAAAGCACCGAACGCGCCACGGTGAGGCTGTGGCACGCCCGGCGCTCTCTTTCCCTGCTCCTGTAGCGCAGGACAGGCGTCCGTTGTTTTTGGTAGTTCCTGTCTTTCCCCATCCCGCAAAAAAATGACTCCGCCCCGACCCCTCTGCGAGGGGACGGAGTCATTTTTTTAACACGCGGGAAGGGGAAAGCCATGAACCACTTTTCAAAAAATCGGACGCTCATCGCCGCTTGGCTAGAGGGTCCGGTGCCTCCTTCCGCGCGATTACCAACCACCGTTACATGGCACAGGCCGAGTTCGCTGCCCGGCAGCTTTGGCTTGATTTTGAGGATGCGGTGGGGCCGGCGTTGCAGGCGATTGGCGAGGTGGTGATGGCGAGCCGTAAGCGGCTCGGTGCGTGGTTGAAGGGTTTCGTGCGGCCGCAGGCTGTAGTCGCCGATCAGGGCAAGCAGCTTGACTTTGGATGGAGTTTGTTAAACTGACCGAAAGGAGAAACACATGAGCGACAACATCGAAAACCTGATCCTCGAACAAATGCGCGTGTTCCGCGGCGAGATTCAGTCGCTGCGCAACGAAATACAGACGATGCGGGAGGAGGCGCGCGAGGAGTTTCACGGCGTGAAGATGCGGCTGAATTCACTGGAACGGCTGGTATCCGGCTTTCACGATGACATCGTGATCGTCCAGGGTCGAATCGATCGGGTGGACGGGCGAATAGACCGTATCGAAAAAAGGCTCGAACTGACGAGCTAGGACAAGGGGGCTTCGGCCCCCTTTTCTTTTGGCGGTTCGGCCGTCACTGGCGACGTCGCGGCTTGGGCCTGTTGGGGCGCTGACGGCTGGCGGTAGGGGTCGTAGTATTCGCCGGCCGCGCGTTGTCGGCATTGTTCCTCGGGCATCCAGACGGGCGTCTGCTGCTGGCTGTAGCAGGTGCACTTTGATTTGCTGGCGATACAGCCCTGCACTTCGGGCGGGACAGGTTTGGGGGCCACTGGCGCGTATAGCGGGGCGCTAAGGGGGTTGTGCGGGTCGGTCGGAGTCAGGGCTTCGGTAATGGGCATCAAGGCCGCCTGCGTGGCCTGCACGCCCGTTGCCGGCCGCTCCGCGACCGGCCCGGTCGTGTGCGGCTTGGCGGATGTTTCTTCACCGGCGACGAAGCCGTGGATTCGGTCGGACGTTCGCCAGGCGAGCAGGCCGCCGAGGATGACTGCGATGGCGATGAGATAGGCCGCCCAGGGAAGCCGGGGCCGCGGCGGTTTGGTGTGAAGCTCCGCGCTCTTGTAGAGGCTGAACGATTCCTTCGGCAGGGTGTATTTGCGCTTGCTGGCGAGGCTGTAGCTGGTCTTGTCATCTTCGTTGATAACTTCGCTTTTCTCGTAGCGGAAGCGGCCGAGGTAGCTGCTCTTAAGAAAGATGTGCTGGCCGCCTTTGACAAGGCTGCGCAGGTTGGAGTCGATGAGGCGGCTACCCTGGGTGATGAGGATGAAATCGATGCCTCGATGGCGGTGTGTTTCGAAGGCGCTGATGTAGGGTGGGACTTTGGAGCCGGCTGCGCGCGGGCGGAAGAACTGCTGGCATTCATCGATGACGACGATGGCGCCGGCTGGGAAGGTGAAGTGGTGTTCGAACGTGCCTTGGGCGTTCTCGACTTCCTGCGTCCATTCCTCGAGCTTGGGCAGGAGCGAGTGTTCGAGAGTGAGGCCGTTGATGTTGGTAAAGATGGGGCGGTCGGCGTACTGCTTTTGGAGCATGGAGACGGCCAGGGCGGTTTTACCGAGGCCGGGGCCGCCGGTGATGAGGGTGATCACGTGGACATGACTCCGATGCGGCTGATGGCGGCGAAGGCGGCTCTGGCGACGATGCCGCCGAGGATGATGCCGAGTGCCTGTCCGGCGCCGAGGAGATTGAGGAGATCGAGGACGCTACCGCTGATGGCGCCGTAGTTGCTGATGACGGCATCGCGCACCTGATTGGCGACGATGGTCAGGCCGGCGTAGCTGACGACGCCGAGGCCGAGGGCGACGAGGGCTTTGCGAACGAGGGGCGTGACGAGGCCGAGCAGGAAGACGGCAAAGTTACCCATTGCGGACACCTCCAATGAAGATGAGGCCGGCCGAGAGCCAGGCTAAAGCGAGGACGAGGGGACGCAGGGCGTTGGCGTATTGGCAGAGGGGATCGAAGCTCCATTCGATGGTCATGCCGGCGACGGTGGCGGTCATGGGGGCGGGGCACTGACCGGCGTTGCCGATATCGACGGGCTGGATGAGGGCGATGCTGCGGTTTTCAGTAGGGAGGGTTTCGTCGGGGATCGAGCCGAGACGAGCGCAACCGACGGTATCGGGGTATTTGTCGCACTGGGTCAGTTGAGGTTCGGGCAGATCGACGGGCTCGGGGTTCTGGACAGGGTTGCCCTGGCTGTCGGTAACCGGTTGTTCGTAAGTGTCGATCCAGACGTCGCCGTTGCCGGCCGGGCTGATCTTGGCGCGCTGCTGCGCGGTCGAGCCATCAGGCTTAGTGTAGGGAGCACCGATATCAACGTCGATAGGCTGATAGACGGGATCATCGACGGGGACGCCGACTTGGGGGGCGAGCTCGGCGAGGGCTTGAGCAGGAGGGTCGGGGAGGGCATCAAAATCATCTTCCGTAGCCGGGCGGGTTTGAGGTTCAGAGACGCAGTTAGGGGGAGTGCCAATAGACCCAGATGGGCAGACAGCTACCTGACGCCAAGACAAAAACAACCACGCAAAAGGATTTTGACTAGGGGATACCCCGCAAGCAATAGGATTCGAATAATTGAGATAGCACTTCATATCTGACGCAACAACCGTCATAGCCGGATCACAAGACTTATCAGCTAAAGCAAAGTAGACATCGCAAGCCTCTTGAGCACTAGGAAAATAGCCAATCGGCGGATAGGCAGAGACTGTGTACTCTTTATTAGGATCATGGTCGAGCGACGACGGGAGAGTGATTGTCCAGGCAACTTGATCAGAGCCAAGACCGGCATCACCAGACCATGCAAGCAAAGATGCACCAATCAACCACGGATTGAGCCAGAGGGATGTTCTGGCAGCCTGGGCAGCAGTGGACGCGGGTGGGACGTAGCCGGGGATATTGATCCACTTGCCATTGACGAGGACGCGGCCGGTGGCGACGAAGTTGTTGCCGGTGAGGGCGGGGGTACTGAGAGGCTTGTACGTGCCACCGGTGAGGCCGTCGATTATGGGTTTCGAAGATAACGCTGCATGGGCGCGTGGGGTGAGGGCCAGCGTGGTGATGAGCAGCAGGGCAGCGAGCAGGTGCAGAAGGTTCATCTGAAAATGATCCAGGCGGGCAAGACGACGATCAGGAAGCCGGCGAGGGTGTAGATGTCGATGTTCATGTCGCGGCTCGACGGAGGATGTGAACGCCCCAGGCGGCGGCCATGGCGAGGGCGACGCCCCAGCCGAGGATGTGGCCATCGAAAAAGGACTCTACGGGGTCGGTGGGATCGCCAGAAGCAAGGGTGCAGATACCGGTGACGTTTTGAGGCAGTTCTAAGGTCGGAACGGCGCAGGCTCCGAATGTCGAGCCTGTGCGTTCACAGACGTACTGCTGCATGTGCCAGCCCGTGGAAAATTTCCGCGGTACGGAAAGGATCAAGTAAGCATGTGATTGATCCGGCGAAATGTGCAGATCCACGCTGACCGGTGTAGCCGAGTAGAAGGCATCGAGGGCTTCTTGTTGAGTCGGCCAGCATCGGCCAGCAGCGGAATAGCCAGTAGACATGGTTTATGTCCTGATGAGGGCGGGCAAGATGCCCGCCCGAGGCGTTACACAGCGCGGCGCATATATTTGATTGCGGCGATGCCGATGACGATCACGAGGGCGAGGCCGGCAACGGCGACGGCGTCGGTCTTGGCATCGCCGAGAGCGTCACTGACGTCAGTAGGAACGGCAGCCAATGCGTTGCCGATCATGACGGCCAGGCCGGTGCCGATGGCGGCAGCTTTTTGTTTCAGGTTCATGGTTTTTCCTTTCGGGTGGTTTTGCCGCCTGCCGGGCGGCGCGGATTCTCCGCAACGGGGAATTCGAGGGTGCCTTGCAGGGCGAAGAACGCGGCTTTGCGGGCTTTGGCTTCGCGCATCTGGCATGCGCGTTCGACCTGGGCAGGGATGGGGTCGGGTTTCATGATCCGGGCCCACTGCTTTACGAGTTTGGGGTGGCCGTACATCACGCGGCCCTCCGAATGTCGTCCCAGCAGGCCACGGGATGCGCGAGGACGAAGCGAACGCGGGGGAAGGGAACGACGATGGCGTCGCGCAGGTGCTGGTCGCTGAATCCGGCGAGGCGCAGCATGCGTTGATGGCGGTACCACGTGCGAATCGACATGCTGGCCTTCGTCGTTTCGAAGCCATCTTCACGGATGTGTCGATAGGTGCTGAATGCCTGATGCGCCTGGAATTCCTTGCAGCCGTTGGCCTGCATGATGGTCTTGACGATGTGTTCGCGTTCCATGTTCTTCATTTCGATGCCCTCGCCTATGAGTGGCTGGAAAAATTCGGTGTGCAGTTCGATGAGCTGTTCTTGGGTGAGGTCTTGCCAGCGGCCGCCGGCTTCTTCGAGGCGGCGAAACCAGCGCGCGCCGCGTGTGTGTTCGAGGCGGATGACGCGATTCAGGAGGTCGAGCTTTTCGTCGTCGACCTCGACTTTGTTCTTCTTCCAGAGGTGCAGGACTTGGGGGCCTTTGTGATAGGCCTTGCCCTTGCTGAGATCGCTGCTGAAGTTCCAGTAGACGGTATCGCCGCCTTTTTTTGAGCTTGGGCGGCGGCGTGCGCCCGTTGTGACGAGCAGTTGTGTGAGTGCGTGCTTGACGGATGCCGCATCGGGCAGCGCGTAGTTGGCTGTGATATCCATCCTTCGGGCCTGCCAATGATCGAGGCCAGGGAGCACGAGTTGCAGGTTCCGGGATGCAAGGGCGATGAGGGTTTGGGCGGCATGGCGAATGTCGAGAGTGCCCCAGACGTTCAGGCCGTGTTCGAGGCTGGCGGGGCTGGCTGCGATGACGAGGAGGTCGGTCTTGCCGTCGGATTTGATCTGCCAGTAGAGACCGGGGGAGTCGGAGCGCAGGGCCTCGATGTCGAGGGTGCGCTGAATCCATTTGACTTCGCCGGATGCGTCGGAGCAGACGAGGTGCCCGATGCAGTCGGCCAGCCGGGCGTAGATCGCCGGATGGCTGGCCGGACTGATCGGCAGACGAAGGGTCAGCCAGTCGATCAGATGGGTCCCGAGTCTCACCATGAGACAAAGTCCGGGTTATTACAATTAACCCGGACTTCAGGCTGCCCAGAGGCTCAGACGGGCGGTCTGAACCTTGGTCATGTAGCCGTCGTCGTCCTTGACCATGTAGCTGTCGCCACGGCCGTTCAGGACGCAGACCTGGACGACGGAATCTTCGGGTTCGAAGAGCTTGCGTTCGGCGAAGAATTCGAGGGTGGACGGGTGGGAGAACTCGTCCTTGGCCGGGCAGATGACGATATGAGACCAGCTCTTGCCGCTCTGGCTGCGACGGATGGACTTGCACTTGCCGACGATGAGGACGTGCAGGGGTTTGGTCTTGGATTCGGGAAGGCTTGCTACGGTGGCTGCGGGTGTGGACATGAGGGGCTCCTTGTCTGCCGATTGGTACTTACCGGGCGGTAAGTAGAGCCGAAAATACTTATCGATTGAACATTGTCAAGCGCAATGTATTGGCCTACCGTCAGGGCTCTAAACAGGAGCGAAACCGATGGAAACCCTCGAATATCTGAATGCAGTAAAAGAAAAATACCAACTCAAATCGGACTATCAACTGGCCCGAATCCTAGAGCTGATGCCATCCAACATAACCGCGTATAGAAAAAAGCGGAGGGTCGTAGACGACTATGTAGCAGCGAAGGTTTCAGAACTTCTAGGCATCGAAATTCTGGAATTGGTCGCGCAGGCAAATGCGGAAAGGGAGAAAGACCCACAGAAGCGGGCCTATTGGGAAGCCAAAGCGAAAACGGCCCGCGAGAATCGCGAGCCGCTGGATGTGCTGGTGGCCAGTCGCGGAATCGAACCACGGACACGCGGATTTTCAATCCGCTGCTCTACCAACTGAGCTAACTGGCCGAAAGAGGCCGAATTCTAGCTTTTCGGCGACGACAGCGTCAAGCCGGCGGGGCATCCGCGGCGTAGTGCGTTCGGACGTATCCAAGGGGTAAAGCCGGTCGTAGAATGCGCGTGGAGCTGGCAGCCCAGCCCTTACCCACCAACGATCAGAACAGGGAGACACCATGTCGGCACATCGCATCACGCGAGAGGAGCGGAAGGTCATTGTTGCGTCTTCTCTCGGAACGGTTTTCGAGTGGTACGACTTCTATCTGTACGGCGCGCTCGCCGTCATCATCAGCAAACAGTTCTTTTCCGGGGTCAACGACACCACGGCGTTCATTTTCGCGTTGATGGCGTTTGCGGCCGGGTTCGCGGTGCGACCTTTCGGCGCGCTGGTCTTCGGCAGGCTGGGCGACATGGTCGGCCGGAAATACACGTTCCTCATCACGATTCTCATCATGGGCCTGTCGACCTTCCTCGTCGGCGTGCTGCCCAATTACGAGACGATCGGCGTGGCGGCGCCCGTCATTCTGGTGGTTCTGCGGCTGCTGCAGGGGCTCGCGCTGGGCGGCGAATATGGGGGCGCGGCGACCTATGTGGCCGAGCATGCGCCGCGCGACAAGCGGGGCGCGTTCACCGCCTGGATACAGACGACCGCGACCATGGGGCTGTTTCTGTCGCTGATCGTGATTCTCACCACGCGTCTGATCACCGGCGACGACTTCGAGACCTGGGGCTGGCGCATTCCCTTCCTGCTGTCGATCGCGCTTCTTGCCATTTCGCTGTGGATTCGCCTGTCTTTGTCGGAATCGCCGGCATTCGTGAAAATGAAGCAGGAAGGCACGCATTCCAAGGCGCCGATTTCCGAATCGTTCGGCCAGTGGCGCAACCTCAAGATCGTGCTGATCGCGCTGTTCGGTCTGGTGGTGGGCCAGGCGGTGGTCTGGTACACCGGACAGTTCTACGCGCTGTTCTTCCTGACCAAGATGCTCAAGGTGGACGATCAGACGGCGAACCTGCTCATCGCGGCCTCGCTGCTGCTTGCAACGCCGTTCTTCGTCGTTTTCGGTTCGCTTTCGGACAAGATCGGCCGCAAGCCGATCATCCTCGCGGGCTGTCTCATCGCGGCCCTGTCGTACTTCCCGATCTTCAAGGGGCTGACCCATTACGCGAACCCGGCGTTGGAAGCGGCGCAGCAGCAATCGCCCGTGGTCGTGGTGGCCGATCCGGCGACGTGCAGTTTCCAGTTCGACCCGATCGGCAAGGCGCAATTTCTCAGTTCCTGCGATATCGCCAAGAGCGCGCTGGTGAAAGCGGGGATCTCCTACGACAACGAGGCCGCGCCTGCGGGCAGCGTCGCCCAGGTCAAGGTCGGCAGCGCCGTGGTGCCCAGCTTCGAAGGCGTCGGCATGGACAAGGACGCGCTCAAGGCGCAGACCAAGGCCTTCGGCGACGGCCTCAACGATGCGCTCAAGACCGCGGGTTATCCGGCCAAGGCGGACCCCAATCGCATCGATCACGCGATGGTGCTGGTGCTGCTGTTCATTCTCGTGCTGTTCGTGACGATGGTGTACGGACCGATCGCGGCCATGCTGGTGGAGCTGTTTCCCACGCGCATTCGCTACACTTCCATGTCGCTGCCCTATCACATCGGCAACGGCTGGTTCGGCGGTTTCCTGCCGACGGTGTCGTTCGCGATGGTGGCGTGGAACGGGGACATCTATTTCGGCCTCTGGTATCCGGTCGGCTTCGCCTTGCTGACCTTCGTCATCGGCATGCTATTCGTGCGCGAAACGAACAAAGTGGACATTCATGTTCATGTCGTCCAGAAATAGGCTCGCCGCGCCGTAACGAAAAACCCGCGCCAGGCGCGGGTTTTTCGTTCTCCGCTACCGGCTGCGCCGTCAGTTCGTAATGGGCGACAGATTCGGCAGCGCCGCCTCGGCCGTGTCGATGCCGCTCGCCAGATCCGCCCGGCTGTTGCACCACAAAGCGGCAAGCACGCCGAACGCGAGGCAGGCCGGGCTTTTGTAGCCGCCCTTGCGACAGATCAGGGTCACCGTATGCCGCGGCATCTCGGGCTTCAACTGGACCGGATACAGTCCGTGCCGCTGGTTCGCGATGGTATGGGGCAGGATGGTCGCCAGACGACCCAGGCGGACGACCTCGACGATCACGCTGAGCGAGTTCGTCTCCATCACGATGCGCGGCGTGATCGCCATTTCCCGGCAGTACTGGTCGAAATGGCGGCGCAGCGCGAAGTCGGGATTCAGCAGGATCAGCGATTCGTGTTCGAGCGCCTGCACGCTGAGCGATTTCTCCTGGCCGGCGCGCGGATGCGTTTTGCCGACGGCGAGATTGAGCGTCTCGGTGAACAGGATGTTGGCCTCGATTTCCTGCGAACGCGCTTCGGTCGACAGCACGTTGGAGAAGGAGATGCCCATGTCGAGGGCGCCGTCGGCGACCTGATTCTCCACCGTGTCCTGCGGCATTTCCTGGGTGCTGACGGTGATGCCGGGATAGCGCGTGTTGAAGTATTCCAGCAACGGGCTGACGAGATGATCCGTGATCGGCGTCATACCGAGCCGCAGCGAGCCCCGGCTCAGATCCTGCAGTTCGTGGATGGCGCGTTTGCCTTCCTCGAGTTCGCGCAGCGCGCGGCGCGCGTAGTGCAGGTAGACGTCACCCGCGGCGGTGAGCCGCACATTGCGGCCGGACCGGTCGAGCAGTTGAACGTCGAGCAGATCTTCGAGCTGCTTGATCTGCTGCGAAAGCGTGGGCTGCGACACGTACAGCATTTCTGCAGCCCGCGTGAAGCTCTGCATGTCGGCGACCGCCATCAGGTAGCGAAGCGAGCGCGGGAAGATGAGATTGCGATCCATAGCGAAACCCTATAGCACTCATCGGAATAAAGTCTTGGAAAACTATAGTCAGATGGTTCATTGTTGTGAACAAGGATTTTGCATCGATCGCAGCGACGAAGCATGGGAATGGTATGAACGTGCCATGCGGGTCGCCGGGTGGTGTGCGCGGCATGCAGGCCGTGTGTACCGGGTGGGCGGCAGCAATCGTAACAGAATTGGGGAAGCATCATGCACATTGAACCGGGTGTCGTTGACGGTGCCAAGCTCATGCTGAGCTACGGCACCGCGCTTGCCGTATTCGGCTACACGGCCAAACTGGCCTGGAGCACGCTCAGGCAGGATGGCGCCGTGCCGCTGGGCATTCGCAGTCTGATCGCGGCGGCGCTCGTGTTCTGTTTCTTCGAGGTATTCCCGCACTATCCGGTCGGCGTGTCGGAGGTCCATCTGATCTTTGGCTCCACCCTCTTCCTGATCTTCGGCGCCGCGCCGGCGGCCATCGGCCTCGCCGCCGGCCTGCTGCTGCAGGGCCTTTTCTTCGCGTCTTGGGACTTGCCGCAGTACGGCATGAACGTCACGACGCTGCTGGTGCCGCTGATGGCGCTGAGCGCCCTGGCGCGCCGCATCGTCCCGGCCAATACCGCGTACAAGGACGTGAAATATAGCCAGTGCCTGGCCCTGTCGGCGGCTTATCAAGGCGGCGTGGTCGCGTGGGTGGCCTTCTGGGCGATCTACGGCCAGGGCGCGGGTGCTGCCAATCTGGCGCAGATCGCCAGCTTCGGCGCGGCCTACATGGCCGTCGTGCTGATCGAGCCCGTGGTGGACCTGATGGTGCTCGGCGCAGTCAAGACGCTGGACCGGATGCGCGACAGCCTGGTGTTCCAGCGTCGCCTGTACCACGTGCCGGCGCTGGTGCGGCACTGATCCCCATCTCAACCCGCGGACTCGACACCGCATTATTGATTCGCTTAGGAGTGTGTTGGAAATGAACAAGGCTGAAATGAAGGCGGCGATCCTCGAGGCCAGGCTCGCAAAGAACAAGACGTGGAACGATCTGGGCAAGGCGGCGGGTCTGTCTCCCGAGTTCACCTGCTCGGCGTGCCTTGGCATGAACCATCTCGAGAAGTCCCAGGCCGACGCCGTCGCCGCCGCGCTGGGCCTGAGCGGCGAAGTGTCGACCGCGTTGCAGCAGTTTCCGCTCAAGACCTGGGAACGTCCCGTTCCGACCGATCCGCTGATCTACCGGTGGTACGAAATGCTCAATGTCTACGGCGAGACGATCAAGGAGATGATCAACGAGAAATTCGGCGACGGCATCATGAGCGCGATCGATTTCACGATGAACGTCGACCGCCAGGAAGATCCCAAGGGCGATCGCGTTCTGGTCACCATCAGCGGCAAGTTCCTGCCCTACAAAGCGTGGTAGGTGACCGATGCGCCTGTTTCACGTCCCGGTTGGCGGCGAGCGGCTTGCCGGCTGACGCTTGGCCGCATGCGCGGACCCGGACGGATGTTCACAGGCGCGATGATCAGATCCCGTGGCCCGGCTGAAAGGGCGGGGCGACGGGAAACGGAGGTGGGCGCGCGCGGCTCCGCGGCATCCGCCACCGGAAACGAACTAGGGCTCCTCAAATCCGACAGCTCCTCCTGTGTCGGATGCACTAGGGTTGCCGCCTCTTTATGGGGCGGCTTTTTTTTGCGTCGCCGCGCAGCGCGCGGTCGAAATGTAACACAACGGAGTGAGCATGGTCGCGCGTGATCCGCATCGTTTCATCAACGAGCTCGACGACGATGCGCTCGCGCGCCTGGTGGCCAGGCTGGAAAGCCGGGCGCGGGACGCGGTTTTTGCGCGTCTGCTCGATAAATACATAGCGACCCTGCCGATCTCGGCTTCGTCCCGAATCCTGGATGTCGGGACGGGAACCGGCGTGGTGCTGCGGGCGATCGCGCGCCGCGGCGATTTCCGTGGCCAAGCGACGGGCATAGACCAATGCCCGACCTTCGTCGAAACGGCGAACAGCTTCGCCAAGGCCGAAGAACTGACCGGCCGGCTCGATTTTCGCGTGGGCGACGCGCATCGCCTCGATTTTCCCTCGGGGACTTTCGACATCGTGATCGCGCATACCCTGATCAGCCACGTGACCGCGCCGCTTGCGGTGCTGGGCGAGATGGCGCGCGTCGTCAAGCCCGGCGGCATCGTGGTCGTGTTCGACGGGGATTACGCCTCGTTGACCTATGCCTTCGCGGACCATGATTTCGGGCATCAGATGGACACGGCGCTCGCCAACGCGACGTTCAACAACCCGAGGATCATGCGCGATCTGCCGCGACTCCTGCCCGAGCTGGGGCTGAAATTCGTGGCGGGCTGGGGCGACGCGGTGGCCGAGATCGGCCAGGGGAGCTATTTCAAATCCTTTGCCGAAACCTACGTGCCTTACGTCAAGCGCTCGGGCGCCTTTCCCGAACAGGCGATCGATATCTGGTTCGACACGCAGTTGCGCGCGATAGTGAACGGCACGTTCTTCGCGACGTGCAACTATTACACCTACGTGACGCGTCGGACGTGAAACGGCGCGGCGTGCGCACATATAGATGCGACATGAAGTTTGTGCGCTTGATCAGTGTTTCTTGTTATAGCCAGCCCCTATCGGACTTATCGAAATTAAGTCTTGGAAATGGAAAAACAATTCACGCATAGTGGAGTTCATCAGCGGCGCAGGGCGAAGCCTCGCGCTGCGGACGCGTGAAAGAGGCCGCACGCAGCCGCGAGCGGCAAGCCGGGGGAGTCCGGTCTCGATCGCGCACAACGGCAAGTCGACCTGTTTGCAAATTAGATAAGGAGTCGAAAAACCATGTCATCGTCCACCAGAGATGAGGTGCATCGGCATCTCGGTACCGTTGCTCTTATGCAGCCTGCACTGCACAAGCAGACCCAAGCGCCTGCGCCCACCGAAATCGATCACGCCCTGTTCCGCGCCTATACGCGCACGTCTCACGACGTCGGCGGCGAGGCGGATATTCCCATCGAGTATCACGAGAAGGAAGAGGAAATCTGGGAACTGAACACCTTCGCGACCTGCGAATGCCTCGCCTGGCGCGGCGTGTGGACCGCCGAAGAGCGCCGCCGCAAGCAGAACGTCGACGTCGGCCAGACCGTGTATCTGGGGATGCCCTACTACGGCCGCTGGCTGCTGACCGCCGCCCGCATTCTGGTCGACAAGCAGTTCGTCACGCTGACCGAACTGCACAACAAGATCGTCGAGTTGCGCGAGCGCGTCGCGTCCGGCCAGGGGCTGGGCGAATACCAGCCGCCCCAAGCCAAGTAATTCACAGAGGTAAAAGAAGATGAGCGATAGCCACCACAAGCCCGTTTGGGACAGAACCCACCACGCCAAGATGGCCACCGGCATCGGCGACCCCCAATGCTTCAAGGGAATGGCCGGCGCAGCCAAGTTCAAGGTGGGCGACCGCGTCCGCATCAAGGACCTGCCCGACCTGTTCTACACCCGGACCATGACCTATACCCGCGGCGCGACCGGCACCATCGTCAAGCTGGTGTACGAAAGCCCGGCGGCGGAAGACGAGGCCTTCGGCAACGAGGAACACGTCGAATGGTTCTACAGCATCGTTTTCGCGCAAAAGGAACTCTGGCCCGAATACAGCGACACGTTCTCGAACGACACCCTGGAGACTGAAATCCCGGAGCGTTATCTCGAGAAAGCCTGAGCGGCCTCGCGGAAATTTTTAATAAAGGAATAGAGAAGATGTCAGCAGATCACGACCACGATCACGACCACGATCACAAGCCCGCGCCGATGGTGGAGGAAGTCAGCGATTTCGAGATTCTCGAAATGGCCGTGCGCGAACTGGCCATCGAAAAGGGCCTGTTCTCCGCCGACGACCACCGCGTGTGGAAGGATTACGTCCACACCCTCGGCCCGCTGCCGGCCGCCCGCCTGGTGGCCAAGGCCTGGCTCGACCCCGAGTACAAGAAGCTCTGCATCGAGGACAGCGTGGAGGCGAGCAAGGCCGTCGGCGTCAACTGGGTGACCAGCCCGCCGACCCAGTTCGGCACCCCCAGCGACTACTGCAACCTGCGCGTGCTGGCCGACACCCCGACGCTGAAGCATGTCGTGGTGTGCACCCTGTGCTCGTGCTACCCGCGCCCGATCCTGGGCCAGTCGCCCGAGTGGTACCGCACCCCCAACTACCGTCGCCGTCTGGTGCGCTGGCCGCGCCAGGTGCTCGCCGAGTTCGGCCTGCAGCTTCCGGCCGACGTCCAGATCCGCGTCGCGGACTCCAACCAGAAGACCCGCTACATCGTGATGCCCGTGCGTCCCGAGGGCACCGAAGGCTGGACCGAGGACCAACTGGCCGAAATCGTGACCCGCGACTGCCTGATCGGCGTCGCCGTGCCCAAGCCGGGCGTCACCGCCAACGCCAAGCGTCCGGTGCTGAAGGCGAACCGCCCGGTGCACCACGACCATTGAGCAGGCAGTGCGTTCGACGTTTTAAGGAGTGAGGCATGTCCGGGAACAACGTGGAAGGAAGCGGCGGCTGGCAGGGTACGGATATCACCCCCATCCCCGTGCTTGAAGAGGTTCGCATTCATGGGCGCGCCTGGGAAGAGCTGGCGCCGCAGTACGGCGTCACCAATCCCGACCCGCCCTGGAAGATCGATCTGGAAACGACCTGCGATATGCTCGCGGCCGATTCCTGCGTCAAGTCCTACGACGAGATCGAGCCGGGTTCGTGCGTTCTCCCCGCGCTTGAACGTCGCGCGGAAGAAGACGACCTGTCCGAAACCATCTACGCGGACGTGCCTTTTCCCGAGCGGCAGTTGCTTGCGCTGGCGCATTCGATGCTGAAGCGCGGCCTCTTCACCGAGGAAGAGCTGGCCCGCCAGATGGAAATCGTCGGGCAGAAACTGAAAAGCGTCTAATCTGGGTGGCCGCCGCGAAAGCGGCGGCCGATCCCGCGCATACACAGGCCTGCCCCGAAATGTAATAAAGATTTGACGCCTCGATTACGGCGGAAACATAAGTCGGTCGGGGCGTCCAATGTGAAGGTTGGGTCGCGAAGTCGAGAACAACCGATTCAGGCAAATAACCAGAGACAAGCTGTGTCGTTCGGCAACGAAGGCGGGCGGGCAGCCAGCGAGGAAGACGAGGAAAAGACAAATGGCTATACGTGGTACTGAAATCAAGATCGAGGGACTTTCGCAGAGGTATCCCTCGCGCAAGGTCCCCACTTTCAACCGTGTCGATCTGGTGTCTCCGCCGGGCGAGGCGCTGGCGATCATCGGCCGTTCCGGCTGCGGCAAGTCCACGCTCCTGCACATCCTGGCCGGCATCACCAAGGGCACGGAAGGCCGGGTGCTGCTGAACGGCACCGCGGTCAACGGCCCCTCGCCGCGCTGGGTCATGATGTTCCAGGCGCCGCATCTCTATCCCTGGATGACCGTGACCCAGAACGTCGGCGTCGGTCTCACCTTCGCCCGCTGGGGCAAGAAGGAAACCGAGGAGCGCGTCAACGACGCGATCCGCCTCGTCGAACTGCAGGATTTCGCCCAGGCCAACGTGCAGGATCTGTCCGGCGGTCAGCAGCAGCGCGTGGCGCTGGCCCGTTCGCTGGTGATGGAGCCGGAGCTTCTGCTCCTCGACGAACCCTTCTCCGCGCTGGATGCCTTCACCCGCGCCGCCCTGCAGAAGGACGTGCGCGCGATTTCCAAGCGCCTGGGGTTCAACATCGTGATCGTGACCCATGACATCGACGAGGCGGTCATCGTGGCCGACCGCGCCGTCATCATGGCCGGCTCGCCGGGCGACATCGTTCACGAAATGGATGTCGATCTGCCCGATCCGCGCGATCGGACCGATCCTCAAGTTCAGCAATTGCGTGCGCGGCTCATGGCCACCTTCCAGGAAGCGGCGAATTACAAGAAGCCCGAAGTTGCGCTAGCCGGGGCGGGCGGACGCTGATCGCCCCAGCAGAGTACGGTCCGGCTTTTGCTGAGGCGCCGGACAAACCAAGCCGGGGTGGCCGGCAACATAAACATTAGGAGACCGAGAATGAAGAAATATCTTGAGGAAGTGCACACCGGCCCTCGCGCGCTGGTACATGTCGACGGATGTTCCTGCGGTACGTGCGGCCAGGCCAAGTCGATCGACCCGCGGCTTCAGCAGTTGAAGCCGACAAATCCGGACATCGCCGACGGCATGGAAGATCCCCACCTTGCGCTGAACTACGATCCCCTGTTCAGCGACGTTCTCGGCACCGGCGTCAGCCGCCGCGACATGCTCAAGATGGCCGGCCTGGCCGGCATGGGTGCGATGGGCGGCATGATGTCCTCGATGTCGGCTTTCGCCCAGCAGAAAAGAGCCACCGGCAAGCGTTTCACCAAACCCTTCGACCCGGTGCTCAAGATCGGCTATCTGCCCATCACCGACGCTGCCACGCTGCTGGTCGCGCACGAGATGGGCTTTTTCAAGAAACAGGGCATCGAGTCCGAGCCGCCGACATTGGTCCGCGGCTGGTCCCAACTGGTGGAAGGTTTCTCTTCGCAGCGTTTCAACCTCGCGCACATGCTGATCCCCGTGCCGATCTACATGCGCTACAACAACAAGTTCCCGGTCAAGATCACGGCCTGGAACCACACCAACGGCTCCGGCGTCATCGTCAGCAAAAAGGCGGGCATCAAGACGGTGAAGGACCTCGGCGGCAAGCAGTACGCCGTGCCCTACTGGTATTCGATCCACAACATCATCGCGCAGAAGATGGTGCGTCAGGCCGGCCTGATCCCGGTGATCCGTCCGCAGAACGCCAAACTGGCCCCGAACGAAGTCAACTTCCTCGTGCTGAACCCGCCCGACATGCCGCCCGCTTTGGCTGCCGGCCAGATCGACGCCTACTGCGTGGCCGAGCCGTTCAACGCGCTGGGCGAAATCCGCGCCGGCGGCGAGATGCTGCGCTTCACCGGCGACGTCTGGAAAGGCCACCCCTGCTGCGTCGTGATCATGCACGAGGACGACGCGATGGACCCCGAGCGCGCGCAATGGGCGCAGGGCGTCCACAACGCGATCGTCGAGGCGCAACTGCATCTTCGCGAGAACCGCCAGGCGATGTCCGAAATGCTGTCCAAGGATGGCAAGAAGTACATGCCGTTCCCGAAGGAAGTGGTCGAGCGCGCAATGATGTTCTACAACGTCGCCGACTACAGCACGCCGCCCGCGATCCAGCATCCGGAGTGGGGCCAGAACCGCATCAACTTCCAGGGCTGGCCGTTCCCGAGCGCCACCAGGGAAGTGGTCTCCGAGATGAAACAGACGCTGGTCGGCGGCGATCTCGCCTTCCTGAACAAGCTCTCGCCCGACTTCGTCGCCAAGGATCTGGTGCAGTACACCTACATCAAGAAGGCGCTCGAAGCCAATCCGAAGTGGAAGACGGACCTCAGCGTGCCGCAAAAAGGCGATCCGTTCGAACGTAAAGAGGTCATCGAGCTATGAGTTTCGCATCAACCCCCGCCCGTCAGGGCGGGTTTTTGAGCATGGGGCAGTTCGCCCTGCAGCGCTTCGGCTGGGCGCTGGGCGGCGTGAGCATCCTCGCGGTGCTCTGGCTGATCGCGGGCTACATGCTCGGCAGCAACCCGAGGACCGCGGCGTATTCGACGTTCGGTCTGATCCCGACCTTGCAGGCTTTCCCGGAGATGTGGGACGCCGGCAAGATTCAGAATGCCTCGATGGCGAGCGGCTACCGTCTCGGCATGGGTATGCTGATCGCCATCCTGATCGGCGTGCCGGTCGGCGTGCTGGTCGGGCGCATCAAGTGGTTCGCGGCGTACAGCAACTCGCCGTTCCAGTTCATCCGGATGATCAGTCCGCTGGCCTGGATGCCGATCGCGGTGCTGGTGTTCTCGACCTGGAACGGTTCGATCATCTTCCTGATCGCGATCGCCGCGGTATGGCCGGTGCTGTTCGCCACGGCGGCGGGATTGGCGAAGGTCGATCCGGCCTGGTTCAAGGTGGCGCGCAATCTGGGGGCGAGCCCGTTGCAGATGCTGACCAAGATCATCATGCCTGCGATCGCCTTCGACGTGTTCTCGGGCATCCGCCTCGCGCTCGGCGTGGCGTGGATCGTGCTGGTGCCGGCCGAATACCTCGGCGTGACCTCGGGACTGGGCTACGCGATCGAGGACTCGCGCGAAACGTTGACCTATAACCACCTGACCGCGTTCGTGGTGATCATCGGCATCATCGGCTACGTGCTGGACAGCATCCTGGTCATGCTGATCAAGCGCTTCAGTTGGCATCGTGGAGGGGCATCATGAGCAAACTGAGCGGAGCGCCCTCTTGCGGAGACAAGTTGGTAGGAATCATGGAACAAGGAAGCAAAACCCGCGTGCGGCAGCTCGTGAACGTGCCGTCCCTCCTGTCCGGCAACCGTAGGGAGGCGCAATCATGAGCAATGGCGGAAACATGGCTACGGCCGGCAGCATGGTGAGCGCCGGCGTATCCGGCAACTGCCTGTCGCGCGCGCTCAAGGCGACGGCCAGCAACTCGCTGCAGTTCTTCGTGGGTCTGGCCGCGCTGGTGGCGCTGTGGTGGCTGGCGATCCATTTCGTCACGCAGAACCCGGATCTGGCCCAGTTCAAGGACTTCTCGCCGGCCGCCACGCTGGAGGCCTATCCCGAGATATGGGAAGACGGCACGATCCAGGCCGCATTGAAGAGCAGCGGCTACCGTCTGGGCTGGGGCCTGGGCCTGGCCATCGCCATCGGCGTGCCGGTCGGCATCGTGTTCGGCCGCGTGAAATGGTTCCAGAATCTGTTCAACGTGCCCTTCCAGTTCTTCCGGATGATCAGCCCCCTGTCGTGGGAGCCGATCGCGGTGGTGGTGTTTTCCGGCTGGGAAGAAGCGATCATTTTCCTGATCGCGATGGCGGCGGTCTGGCCGGTCATCTTCTCGACGGCGGCGGGTCTGGCCAAGGTCGATCCGAACTGGTTCAAGGTGGCGCGCAACCTGGGTGCCAAGCCCTACCACATGGTCACCCGAATCATCATTCCGGCCATCTTGTTCGACGTGCTGACAGGTATCCGTCTGGCGCTCGGCGTGGCGTGGATCGTGATCATCCCGGCGGAATTCCTCGGGGTGACGTCCGGCTTCGGCTACGCGATCGAAGATGCGCGGGAAGGTCTCGAATACTCGCATCTGATGGCCTTCGTGCTGGTGATCGGTGCGGTGGGATATGTGCTCGACACCATCTGCGTGCTGCTGATCAAGCGCTATAGCTGGCATCGCGGCTGAACGACGAATTTGTGTATCAATAGGAAAGAGGTAAAGCCGACATGGCGAAAATCAGCATCGTGTGCGTGACCGGCACGCGTGAAAAACTCCAGATGGCCGCGATGTTCGCATCGGTCGCGGCCGCAACGGGCGACGAGGTCTCGGTGTTTCTGTCGATGAACGCCATCACCTATTTCGTCAAGGGGCGCAGCGACAACGCGCCCGTCGAGGGCGAAATGGGCGAACTGATGAGCCAGAAGGGCGTGCCGCCCTTCAAGCAGTTGTTCCAGCAGGCGGTCGAACTGGGCGACGCCCAGATCCTGCCGTGCTCGATGGCGATGGATCTGCTGAAGATCACCAAGGAAGACATGGACAGCGAAGTGGGCCAGCCCACCGGTCTGACGCGCTTCCTGAGCGACGCCGAGGGCGGTCAACTGCTGACGTTCTGAACGACAGCGCATCTGTATCAACCGGAGAAAGAATCATGAGCGAAAAAATCGTCGATGCACGCGACACCTTCTGTCCTGGCCCCTTGATGGAACTCATCACGCACATGAAGCAGGCCAGCGTGGGCGACACCCTGGAACTGCTCTCGACCGACGAGGGCTCGGGCAACGACGTTCCCGAATGGGTGAACAAGGTCGGCCACGAGCTCGTCAGCAACGAAAAGGTCGAAGGCGTCTGGCACATCAAGATTCGCAAGGCCAAGTGACGTCCCCGCCCGGCCCGCGCCGGGCGCGTTGCGGAGAATTCTGGATAGGAGAAAGACAATGAGAATCTTAGTCGTCGGAGGTGGTACGGGCGGTACCATCGTGGCCAACAATCTGGCGCGCCGTCTGTCCGGCGAGATCCGGTCGGGCCGCGTCAAGATCCGGATGCTGTCGGCGTCCGACAAGCACATGTACCAGCCGGGCCTGCTTTACGTGGCCTTCGGCCAGATGATGCCGGACGAGCTGTATCGCGATCAGGCGAGCCTGCTGGAGTCGTCCATCGAATTCCACGTCGACCCGGTCGACAAATTCCTGCTCGACGACAACCGGGTCGTCACGCGCAGCGGCAAGACCTACGAATACGACATCATGGTGATGGCGACCGGCTCGCGCATCGTGCCGGACACCATCCCCGGCATGGCGGAGGGCGCCGAAACCTTCTACAGCGAAGCGGGCGCGGTCAAGATGTTCAAGAAGCTGCGCGAATTCGAAGGCGGCCGCATCGCGCTCGTCGTCGGCGTGCCGCACAAGTGTCCGATCGCGCCGGTCGAAGCGATCTTCTCCCTGCACGACTATCTGAAGGCGCGCGGCATCCGCGACAAGTGCACGATCAAGTATCATTACCCGATCGGACGCCTGCACACCATCAAAGAGGTCGCCACCTGGGTGAAGCCGCACTTCGAACGCATGGGCATCGAGCACGAGACGCTGTTCAACGTCAAGGAAATCGACCCCGAGAACAAGGTGGTGCGCAGCGAGGAAGGGACCGAGTCCGAATACGATCTGCTGATCGCCATTCCGCCGCATCGCGGCATGGAGGTGATCGAGCAGAACGGCATGGGCGAGGGCGGCTGGATTCCGACCGACCGCTACAAGCTGACGATGAACGGCCACGACAACGTCTACGTGGTGGGCGACACGACCAACCTGCCGGTGAGCAAGACGGGTTCGGCGGCGCACTTCGAGGCCGAGGTCATCGCGGATAACATCGCTTCGATGGTGAAGATCGGTTCGCCGGTGCGCGAATACGACGGCAAGGTCTACTGCTTCATCGAAACCGGGCACGACAGCGCGACCTACGCGATGTTCAATTACCAGAACCCGCCCGACCTGAAGGAGCCGAACAAGCCCATGCACTGGTTCAAGATGTCGTACAACAAGATGTACTGGACCAGTGTGCGCGGTCTACTCTGAGGAGGAATAAGATGACCACTGAAACCGGAGCGTCCGCCACGACGCTCAATGCAAACGATCTGCAGCAGCTCGTCGAGTTCGCGTCGATCATCACGGCCGCGCGCGACGCCATGTCGGACGACATCGTCTCGCGGGTCGCGGGTGCGCTGAGCGAAGGCATCATCCTGCTCGACCGGCTGACGCGCAACGAGGGCCTGATGCGGCTGCTTCAGGTGCTCGACCGCAAGGAAAGCCAGCAAATGCTGGTCGCCCTGGCGGACGCCCTGCACGCCGCCAGCCAGGACGTCGCGGCGGCGCCGCCCGCCACCGGCGGCCTGGGCTGCATGCTGCGGGTGGCGCGTGACCCCGGCACGCAGGAAGGCGTGCGCCTGCTGTCCGTGATCGGCAAGCATCTGAGCAACAGCCTGCGCGAACAGCACCATCGCGGCGGCTGACGCGCGCCGCGCAGCCGAAGCCCGCCTTGCCGGGCGACGGCCGAAAAAAAGCCCCGCCGAAGCGGGGCTTTTTCATGGCCGGCGGGCCGGGCTCACATCATGCCCATGCCGCCCATGTCGCCCATGCCGCCGCCCATCGGCGCGGCCGGCTTGTCGTCCGGCAGGTCGGCGACCATGCAGTCGGTGGTCAGCATCAGGCCGGCGATCGACGCGGCGTTCTGCAGCGCGGTGCGGGTGACCTTGGTCGGGTCGAGCACGCCCATTTCCATCATGTCGCCGTAGGTGCCGTTGCCGGCGTTGTAGCCGAAGTTGCCGGTGCCTTCGAGCACCTTGTTGACGACGACGGAGGATTCCTCGCCGCAGTTCTTCACGATCTGGCGCAGCGGCTCTTCGATCGCGCGCAGCACGATCTTCACGCCGGCGTCCTGGTCGTGGTTCTCGCCCTTGATCGCGGCGGCCTTGGATTTGGCACGCAGCAGCGCGACGCCGCCGCCAGGCACGATCCCTTCTTCGACCGCGGCACGGGTGGCGTGCAGCGCATCCTCGACGCGGGCCTTCTTCTCCTTCATCTCGACTTCGGTCGCCGCGCCGACCTTGATGACCGCCACGCCGCCGGCCAGCTTGGCCTTGCGTTCCTGCAGCTTCTCCTTGTCGTAGTCCGAGGTGACTTCCTCGATCTGCTTGTTGATCTGCGCGATGCGGTTCTTGATCGCATCGGCCACGCCAGCGCCGTCGATGATCGTGGTGTTTTCCTTGCCGACTTCGATGCGCTTGGCGCGGCCCAGGTCCTGCAGCGTGGCCTTTTCGAGCGTGAGGCCGACTTCCTCGGCGATCACGGTGCCGCCGGTCAGGATGGCCATGTCTTCCAGCATCGCCTTGCGGCGGTCGCCGAAGCCCGGCGCCTTGACCGCGCAGGTCTTGAGGATGCCGCGGATGTTGTTGACCACCAGGGTGGCGAGCGCCTCGCCGTCGACGTCCTCGGCAACGATCATCAGCGGCTTGCCGGCCTTGGCGACCTGTTCCAGCACGGGCAGCAGGTCGCGGATGTTCGAGATCTTCTTGTCGAACAGCAGGATGAACGGGTCATCCAGCACGGCCATCTGCTTGTCGGGGTTGTTGATGAAGTAGGGCGAGAGGTAGCCGCGGTCGAACTGCATGCCTTCCACCACGTCCAGCTCGTTGTCCAGACCGGAGCCGTCTTCGACGGTGATCACGCCTTCCTTGCCGACCTTGTCCATCGCGTCGGCGATGATCTGGCCGATGGGCGCGTCGGAGTTGGCGGAGATCGAGCCGACCTGGGCGATTTCCTTGCTGGTGGTGCAGGGACGCGAGATCGCCTTCAGTTCCTCGGTGATGGCCACGACGGCCTTGTCGATGCCGCGCTTCAGGTCCATCGGGTTCATGCCGGCGGCGACGAACTTCATGCCTTCGTTGACGATGGCCTGGGCCAGCACGGTCGCGGTGGTGGTGCCGTCGCCGGCCACGTCGGAGGTCTTGGACGCGACTTCCTTCACCATCTGCGCGCCCATGTTCTCCAGCTTGTCCTTCAGCTCGATTTCCTTGGCGACCGACACGCCGTCCTTGGTCACGGTCGGCGCGCCGAAGGAACGGTCGAGCACCACGTTGCGGCCTTTCGGGCCCAAAGTCACCTTGACGGCGTCAGCCAGGGTGTTGACGCCCGCCACCATGCGGTGACGCGCGGAATCGCCAAAACGTACGTCTTTTGCAGCCATGTCGTTTAACTCCTAGATTCGAATTCGGTGAGATGGCGCGAGGCTCAGGCCTCGATCACGCCCATGATGTCTTCCTCGCGCATCACGAGGACTTCCTCGCCTTCGACCTTGACGGCCTGGCCGGCGTACTTGCCGAACAGCACGCGGTCGCCGACCTTCACGTCCAGCGCGATCAGCTTGCCCTGGTCGTCCTTCTTGCCGGGGCCGACGGCGATCACTTCGCCCTGATCGGGTTTTTCGGTGTTGGCGGAATCGGGAATCACGATGCCGGAAGCGGTCTTGCGCTCGTCTTCCTTGCGTTTGACGATCACACGGTCGTGCAGGGGACGGATTTTCATTACAGAGTCTCCAATGCGTTGCGGGATAAATGGCCAAGCTGGCAGGCAGACTGGCCGTAGACATATCAAGCGGCGATCCGTGTTGTTAGCACTCATCACCGACGAGTGCCAATAGTAGGGGCCCGGGATGACAATTTCAAGTCCGGAGGCTGCTGCGGGAAGCTGAACTCAGGGGCTCGGGCAATGAAACGGATTGGGCGCCCGCCCCGCCCGCCTTAAGAACGGTTGTCGGTCACCGTTAGAAAGGCATGATCAGGAAAGAAATTTCGAGCCTGGTCCGGTGACCGCGCAGACGCGAACCCTGATGGCCGGCCGGGCAATCGGCGATATGTTGCGTGAGCCCGTGCAGCGTAAGCAGTCTGGCGCGAAATTACGTAGAATCCGGGTATTCGGGTTGCCGCGGGCCGGACGGTATGCATGACCCGGCGAACCGCTGCGTCGATGGTGTTCAAGCTGCCAAGCCGGGCGTTTTTGGCGCAGGATTTTCAGCAGGGTTTTTAGAAAGAATGATAACGAGACCAGGGATTGCGGCCATCGGCATTTTTTTCTGTGTCGCCGGACACGCACAGGACGTCCCCTCTTCCCGGCAACCGAATAATGCGAAACCGCATCCCATCGCCCAACAGCTTTTTCAGAACGGTGCGCTGTCTTGCGCGGCGACGGCGCATCAGCTCGCCTCCTTGCTTTCCAATGGCAAGGAAACCAGCGTCATTCAGCTCCCCCCCGCCAATCCCGACCACAACCTGGTGACGGCCACCATGATCCAGCCCCGGGACAAGGTGACCTCGATCGTCACGATGGCCTTCGCGCCCAATCAAGCCAACGGCTGCGGCGCGAGCTACCAGGCGATCGTTTATTACGAGAAATCGTGCGCCAGGGCCCGCGACGAGTTTTATCCCGCGATCAAGATGCAGGCGCTCGGCAAGACCGGGGCGCTGCTGGGAACGCTGGACCAGAAATCCCAAGTCATTCTGGTGGCCGCTGGAAACGGCTGCCTTTTGTTGAATCAGGAGATCGCAAAATGATGTGCAAGATCGACCGCGGCATTCGGGCCCTGCTGGCGCACGGCCTGCTGGCGCTGGTACTCGTGTTTTCCGGCGGCAACGCCTTCGCCGCCATGAATGATCCCTGCGATGCCGGCCCCGGCCCCGGGTCCGGCATCTACACTGACACCGCGGGCACCGTCTGCACGGCGACTTCGGCGCTGAGCCAGGATATGCAATGCAGCGGCAACTATTACTACGACGCATCGCAATCCATGTGCGTCCTGACGACGTCGTCCTGCCAGGCCGGTGGCCTGCCCGGGACGTACACGCTGGGCACCTGCAATGCCGCGACGACCCCCACCGCCGGCATGTCCTGCGGCGGAAGCGCCTATTACAACGGCAGCGCCTGCGTGGCGGACGGCACATCGAGCGGGGCCTGCAGCAGCCCCAATGTCTGGAACAACGGCATTTGCGTCGCGCCCACGCCGTCCTCCACGCCGCCCACCGCCACCGGCAGCCTGGGAACCGCGGCCGGTTCGCTCGGGGGCGTGACCAATCCGGGGGCGATCGGCAGCCAGCAGCCCCTCTGCGTCAACACGTCCCCCTTCATCGGTTACGGCCTCGGCATCGTGGCGGGCAGCACGCTCTGCTACGGTACGGCGGCCGATTTGAGCGGCACGAGCGTCTATGCCTACCATACCAACAGCAGCAACAACTGGGACGGCCTGAATGTCCAGGATCTCTATGCCCGGGGCAATATCACGGCGATCGGCAGCCTGAACGTATACGGCGGCGCGCAAATCTATTCCCCGGATCTCAACAGCGGCGTGGTCGTGGTCAATGGCCAGGTCCTGGCCGCCTCGACCGACGGCGCCAACAGTTCGTCGGTATCGGTCATTCCGGGCAGCGTCACGACCGCATCGTCCGGGGGCGGAGCCGCCACCTCGGTGACGGTAGCCCCGGGCTCGGCGACCACGGCCTCGGCCGCCGGCAGCAACGCCACCTCCTTCTCGGTGGCGCCCACGGGGACGACGACCTCGACGACCGACGGCAGCAACAAGGCCACGATCCAGGTCGCGCCTGGCAGCGTCACGACGACGACCCAGGTCGGCACGGGCGGCTCGCCTACCGATTACGCATCCGTGACGATCGCCACCAACCAGATCGTCGACAAGGTCGCCGCGGCCAATTCGTATACCCAGACGTCCGCGTCGCCGACCCAGTACATCATCCAGGCCGTAGGCGCCACTTCGGCCTTGACGTCGCAAGTGGTCGTCAACAACAGCAGCATCAACCTGACCACCGGCAACGGGGCGCTGGCGACCAATGGCACTTCGGGAACGACGTCCAGCCTGAATTCAGGGGGCATTGCGGTCTACAACACGGCCCAGACGATCGCCCCCAACACGACGATTGCCGACACGCTGAACGGCCGGGTCTATCAGAACAAGGTCAATGGCAATCTGTTCGTCGATGGCAACGTCTACGTCAACGGCCTGCTCGAATACGTGTCGAGCAATGCCGCCACCACCACGGTGACGAGCGGCAGCACCAGTATTCTCGGCCCGTCGCTTTCCACCACCGGCGGCACCACGATCGTCATGAAGGATACCAATGCCGCCCATGCGGTCGTGGATGCCAACGGCAAGATTTCTTTTGCGCCGGGCGTGTCGGAACAATCCTCTTCGGCGCTCACGCTCACCAACGGTTTCGGCAACGTGCACGGCTTCATGGTCAATGAAACGCAGGCCACGATGTCAGGCGGCATCTATTCGTCGAGCCTGACCCTCAACGACAATGGCGCGACCTTCAGCAATTCCGCGACGGGCAGGCCGATACAGGTGCATGGCGTGGCCGACGGAACGGCTTCGCACGATGCGGTCAACGTTCAGCAACTGAATCGAGGCATCGCCGCCAGCATGGCGACCGCACCCCAGATAGGCTACCTGCAGCCGGGCGAATCCGGGCTCGGAGTCGGGTTCGGCAGCTATGGAGGCAATACTGCGCTGGGCCTGTCATTCGCCCATCTGTCGCCGGCCAACGTGCAATACAATCTCGGCGTTGCGCATGGCGACGGCGGAAGGTCGACAGCGGTGCGCGCCGGGGTGGGCTGGAAGTGGTGAGAAGGAACAGCCTCGAAGACAAGCCGCCTCGCGCGGCTTTTCTTTTCCGCAGTCGGAAAACGTCGATTCGCAGCCGATGGGACGGCGGGCATGGCCTCCGACCATCGCTTTCCGGAAAATGGGCAACCAACCTCAGGGCAACCGGCAAGTGAACGATCTGATCGGGCGCAGTCGCGCCGCACTATGGCACCCCTGTACCCAGATGAAGCAGATGGAGGCCGTCCCGCCGCTGGCCGTCGCCCGCGGCGAGGGGGCCTGGCTGATCGGGACCGACGGCCGGCGCTACCTCGACGCGATCTCGTCCTGGTGGGTCAATCTCTTCGGCCACTGCAACCCGCGCATCAACGCGGCGATCGTCGACCAGCTCGGGAAAATCGAACATGTCATGCTCGCCGGCGCGACGCATGCGCCGGTGGTCGAATTGTCGGAACGCCTGGCTGCGCTGACCGGCTTGGGCCACGCCTTCTACGGTTCGGACGGCGCCTCGGCAACCGAGATCGCGCTGAAAATGAGCGCTCACTACTGGCGTAACGTCGGAAAACCGGAAAAATCCGGCTTCGTGAGCCTGCAAAACGGCTATCACGGCGAAACCGTGGGCGCGCTTTCGGTGACCGACATTCCGCTGTTCAAGTCGACCTATGCGCCCCTGCTCCGGCATACCGCGCAAGTGCCGACGCCGGACGCGCGGCGGGCCGAACCGGGCGAATCCGCCGAGTCTTGGGCGCTGCGCTGCGCGGCCGTGCTGGAAGCCTACCTGGCCGAGCACGCCGACACGACCGCCGCCCTCATCCTGGAGCCGCTGGTGCAGGGCGCGGCCGGCATGGCGATGTATTCCCCCGTCTACCTGAGCCGTGCGCGCGAAGTGTGCGACCGCTATCAGGTCCATCTGATCGCCGACGAGATCGCCGTGGGTTTCGGCCGCACCGGTACGATGTTCGCCTGCGAGCAGGCACCCAGGCTTCAATCGGCGCACTCGCATGCCGAAACCGCGCCCCCTGCCCGCCCCCGGCGCGCTGCGCCCGCCGAGTCCGGGGGCGGCTTCGGCCGCACCGGCACGCTGTTCGCCTGCGAGCAGGCGGGCATCCGGCCCGATTTCATCTGCCTGTCCAAGGGGCTTACCGGCGGTTACCTGCCGCTGTCGGCCGTGCTGACGACCGATGCGGTCTACGCCGCCTTCTACGACGATGAAACTGCGCGGGGCTTTTTGCACTCGCACTCCTACACCGGCAACCCGCTCGCCTGCCGCGCGGCGCTGGCGGTGCTGGACATCTTCGAGCAGGACGACGTGATCGCGGCCAACCGCGACAAGGGAGAGGCCTTTACCGACATCATGCAGCCCGTATTCACCCATTCCGCCGTGCGGCATCCGCGCCGGCTCGGCATGATCTGGGCGTTCGACGTGCCGGCGGCCGCGCCGGGCTTCGCCGACCGTTTCCATCGCGCCGCGCTCGCCGCCGGCGCCTTCGTCCGGCCGATCGACCGGACGGTCTACGCGATGCCGCCCTACGTGACGACGGTGGACGACATGCGCCATCTGGTGCGCGCGCTGACGGCGGGGCTCGCCCCGGCGGTGATCGCGCTATGAGACTGCGCTTTCTCGGCGCGGCGCGCGAAGTGACCGGATCGAGCTATCTGGTCGAGACCGCCGGCCTGCGCTTTCTGGTCGACTGCGGCATGTTCCAGGGTGGGCGCGAAGCGCGCGCCAAGAACGACCGCGCGCTCGATTTCGATCCGGCCAGCATCGATTTCGTGCTGCTCACCCATGCCCACATCGACCATTCCGGCCTGCTGCCGCGACTCGTCGCGCTGGGGTTCAAGGGAAAAATTCACGCCACCCGCGCCACCTGCGACCTCTTGGCGGTGATGCTGCCGGATTCGGCGCACATCCAGGAAAAGGAAGCCGAATTCGACACGCGCCGGCGTTTTCACGCGAACTTGAAGCGCGAAGGCGCGCGGATGCGCCCGGATGCGCCGCCCCTGTACACGGTGGCGCAGGCGCAGGCGAGCCTGAAGCGGCTCAATCCGGTGGACTACGATCTGGAGATCGCGCCGCATCCGCGCGTGCGCTGCACCTTCCGCGACGCCGGTCACATCCTCGGCTCGGCCATCCTCGAAGTCCAGGTCGAGGAAGGCGGCGCGCGCCGCAAGATCGTCTTCTCCGGCGACCTGGGCCAGCCGGGCCGGCCGCTCTTGCGCGACCCCACGCCGATTCTCGATGCGGACTACCTGCTGGTCGAATCGACCTACGGCGACCGCAACCACAAAAGCCTCGAAGCCACGCAGGACGAACTCGTCGAGGCGATCACCGACACCATCGAGCGCAAGGGCGGCAACGTCGTCGTGCCGGCCTTCGCCGTCGGCCGCACGCAGGACATGCTCTACCTGCTGGCCGACCTGACGCGGCAGGGCCGCATCCCCAAATTGAGCGTGTTCGTCGATTCGCCGATGGCCACCGCCGCCACCGAGATCACCTACCGCCACATGGCGCTGCTCGACGCCGAAACCCACGCGCTGATGGGCAAGGGCGGCGGCGCGCAGCATTTCCGCAAGATCCAGTTCGTCGAGGACGTCGAGGAATCGAAGGCGCTCGACCGCATCGCCGGCGGCGCCGTCATCATTTCGGCCAGCGGCATGTGCGAGGCCGGCCGCATCAAGTTCCACCTGCGCGCCAACCTGCCGCGCCGCGAATCCAGCGTGCTGATCACCGGCTTCCAGGCCGCCGGCACCTTCGGCCGCAAGCTGGTCGACGGCATGAAGCGCGTGCGCCTGCTCGGCGAAGAGATCAACGTGCGCGCCGATCTCTACACCCTGGGCGGCCTGTCGGCGCACGCCGGCCGCGACGCGCTGCTCGACTGGCTCGGCCATTTCAGGCAGGCGCCGCGCAAGGTATTCGTGGTCCACGGCGAAGCGGACGTGGCCGAGGGCTTCGCCAATACGCTGCATGCCCGCTTCGGCTGGGATGCCGCGGCGCCGACGCCCGGCCAGAGCACGGTGCTCGACTGATGGCAGCGCGCCGCCTGCCCGCGATCGCATGGCTGCCGCTGGCGGGCTGCCTGGGGGCGGCCCAGGCGGCGTCGGTCGCGGAATGGGAAAGCTGCAGCGCGATCGCCGCCGACGTCGATCGCCTGGCCTGCTACGACCGCGCTTCGGGCCGCGCGCCGCCCGAGGCGGCGCAGCCGGCAGCCGCGGTCGAGGCTGCGCCCCCTGTCGCGGCGCAACCGCCTGCGCCCGAACCGAAACTGCTGTCGGCGCTGTCGCGGCACTGGGAGCTCGACGACGAGGCCAAGCAGGGCGCCTTCGTGTTCCGCCCCCACAGGCCCAACTATTTCCTCCCGGTCAAATACAGCAACCGGCCGAACGACACGCCTTTCCGCAACGCGTACGGGCAATCCGCCCTCGGACTCGATTCGACCGAGACCAAGCTGCAACTGAGCTTCAAGGTCAAGGCGCTGGAAGGCGTATTCGGCCACGACGATGTCGACCTGTGGTTCGGCTACACCACGACCTCGTACTGGCAGGCGTACAACGACACGATTTCCTCGCCGTTCCGGGAAACCAACTACGAACCGGAAGCGATCCTGACGTGGCGCACCGACTACAGCCTGGCCGGCTTCCGGGGACGCTTCGTCAATTTCGGCCTGGCGCACCAGTCCAACGGCCGCGGCGATCCCCTGTCGCGCAGTTGGAACCGCGTCTACGCGCAATTCGGCTTCGAGCGCGGCAATCTGGCGGTGCTGGTCCGGCCCTGGTACCGCATCCCGGAAAACGACCGCAAGGACGACAATCCCGACATCGAGAAATACCTCGGCCACGGCGACCTGCAACTGGTGTACCGCGACGGCCGCCAGACCTATGCGCTGCTGGTGCGCAACAACCTGCGCCGCGACAGCAACCGCGGCGCCTTCGAGCTGAGCTGGCATTTTCCGCTGCACGGGCGCCTCAACGGCTACGTGCAGTTTTTCAGCGGCTACGGCGAATCGCTGATCGACTACGACCACATCCAGCAGACGCTCGGCTTCGGCATCAGCCTCACCGAGGGCATCTGAGCGGCGTTCACTGCGGGCCGGCCTTGGCCCGCTCCAGCAGCTCGTGCACGTACTTCACCGGGATCGCGTAGCTGATGCCGCTGGGTGCGGACAGGGCGGCTTCCTTGGCGCCTTTCACGTAGACCGAGTTGACCACGCCGTAGACCTCGCCGGTTTCGGGGTGCCACACCGGGCTGCCGCTGTTGCCGGGGTAGGCGATGGCGTCGAGCTCGAACACCTGGAAGGCGTCGTTCGCCTGCCGCAGCGTCCGCGCGTTCAGTTGCGCGGCGCGCGGCACCGGCGTGAAGATCGGAATGATGGCGGCGAGCCCCGCGCGGTGGGTGGAGGCGTTCAGACCCAGCACCAGGCCGATCGGGTAGCCGGTGAAATACAGTTGCCAGCCCTCGCGCGCCTTGTCCGAGTCGCCGAGCTTCAGCGCGGGCAGCGGGTCGCCTTCGATCTTGAGGACGGCGAGGTCGCGCGTGCGGTCGAGCGCGACGAGTTGCGCGGCGCGCACGCCCACCTGGCGGTCGCGCCCGAGGAAAACGGCGCGCGTTTCCTTTTTCTCGGTGTCCGGCATCTGCTCGAAGATGTGCGCGCACGAGACGACGTAGCGGCCGTCCAGCACCACGAAGCCGGTGCCCTGCAGGTTGACCCGCGGGCTGCCCGCGGGCTTGTAGGTGCCGACGCCGACCACGCCGGGCTTGATCGCGGCCAGCGTGTCGGCGACGTCGGCCTGCGCCGGCAGCGCGAAGGCCAGGGCGGCGAGCGCCAGACTGGTACGCGCCTTGCTGAACACGACGGCGACGAAACGAGACAGCCGGCCCGGCGGCGTCATCCAAATTCGATACAATCCGGGCGGCAGCAGAGACTTTCTTTTCATAAGGGAATCCAGAATGAGCGTAGTGGCGGTTGTGGGGCTGGGTTACGTGGGCCTGCCCCTGGCGGTGGAGTTCGGCAAGAAGACGACCACCATCGGTTATGACCTGTCGGTCGAAAAAATCGAGCATTACCGTCGATTCTGCGACCCGACCGGCGAAGTTTCAACAGCCGACCTCGAAGCGGCCACGCAATTGACGGTCACCACCGACCCCGCCGAGCTGGCGAAGGCCGATTTCATCGTCGTCGCCGTGCCCACCCCGGTCGACGAGGCGCACATCCCCGATTTCTCGCCGCTGGTCGGATCGTCCACCACCGTCGGCAAGTACATGAAGAAAGGCGCCACGGTCGTCTACGAATCCACGGTCTATCCCGGCGCCACCGAGGAGGTTTGCATTCCCATCCTCGAAAAGCAGTCCGGCATGACGTGGATGCGGGATTTCCACGTCGGCTACTCGCCCGAGCGCGTCAACCCGGGCGACAAGGAACGAACCATCACCAAGATCGTGAAAGTCGTCTCCGGCGACGACGCCGCCACGCTCGACAAGGTGGCCGAACTCTACGGCTCGGTCATCGTCGCCGGCGTGCACCGTGCGTCGTCGATCAAGGTGGCCGAGGCCGCCAAGGTCATCGAGAACACCCAGCGCGACCTCAACATCGCGCTGATGAATGAACTGTCGCTGATCTTCCACCGCCTCGGCATCGACACGCTGGAAGTGCTGAAGGCCGCCGGCACCAAGTGGAACTTCCTGCCCTTCCGCCCCGGCCTCGTCGGCGGCCACTGCATCGGCGTCGATCCCTACTACCTCACGCACAAGGCCGACATGCTGGGTTACCACCCGCAGGTCATCCTCGCCGGCCGCCGCATCAACGACGGCATGGGCGCCTACGTCGCGCAGGAAACGGTGAAGCAGATGATCGCCAAGGGCGTGCAGGTCAAGGGCGCCAAGGTCAACGTGCTCGGGCTGACGTTCAAGGAAAACTGCCCCGACCTGCGCAACTCCAAGGTCGTCGACGTCATCCGCGAGCTGCAGTCCTTCGGCTGCGACGTGCGCGTGCACGACCCGCTGGGCGAGGCGAAGGAAGCCGAGCACGAATACGGCATCACGCTCACAGCCTGGGACGACCTGCCCGAATGCGACGCGCTGGTGGCGGCGGTGTCGCACGCCGACTATCTGGACAAGCCATTCGCCGACCTGACCGCCAAGCTGAAACAAGGCGGCGTCTTCACCGATGTGAAATCGGCCTACGATCCCGCCACCGTCAAGGCCGCCGGTTTCAGCCTCTGGAGGCTTTGATGCCCGCGGCGTTCGACGCGCTCAAACAGCGGCTCGCGACGGAGCCGAAGACTTGGCTCGTCACCGGCGCGGCCGGCTTCATCGGCTGCAATCTGGTCGAGGCGCTGTTGCTGCTCGGCCAGCGCGTCGTCGGTCTCGACAACTTCGCCACCGGCCATCGGCGCAATCTGGATCAGGTGCAGGCGAGCGTCGGGCCCGAAGCCTGGGTGCGTTTCCGCTTCATCGAAGGCGATATTCGCGATTCCGACACGTGCCGCGCGGCCTGCGCGGGCGCCGATTACGTTTTGCACCAGGCCGCGCTCGGTTCGGTGCCGCGCTCGCTGGAAGACCCGCTCTCCACCCACGCGGCCAACAACACTGGCTTCCTCAACATGCTGATCGCCGCGCGCGACGCCCGTGTCAGGCGCTTTGTCTACGCCGCGTCCTCGTCCACCTACGGCGACCATCCCGGCCTGCCCAAGGTCGAGGACACGATCGGCAAGCCGCTCTCGCCCTACGCCGTGACCAAGCTGGTGAACGAGCTGTACGCTGACGTGTTCGGCCGCTGCTACGGCATGGAATCCATCGGCCTGCGCTACTTCAACATCTTCGGCCGCCGCCAGGATCCCAACGGCGCCTACGCCGCCGTGGTGCCCAAATGGGTCGCGAGCATGATCGCGAACGCGCCGGTCTACATCAACGGCGACGGCGAAACCAGCCGCGACTTCTGCTACATCGACAACGTCATCCAGGCCAACCTGCTCGCCGCCACGGCCGCGCACCCCGAAGCGGCGAACCAGGTCTACAACATCGCCGTCGGCGACCGCACCACGCTGAACCAGTTGTACGAAGCGATCCGTGCCAACCTCGCGCCGCGCTTTCCGCATCTGGCCGAGGCCAAGCCGGTCCATCGCGATTTCCGCGCCGGCGACGTGCGGCATTCGCTGGCCGATATTTCCAAGGCGAAAACCCGGCTGGGCTACGAACCGACGCACCGCATCGACGAAGGGCTGACGGAGGCGATGGACTGGTACGTCGCCGACCTCTCGCCGCGTTGACGCCGTCTTGACCGGCCGCCGGCGCGCGCGGGCATAATGGCGCGATGCCGGTTTCGCGTGTCCTGTTCGTTCTGTGCTGCGTATTCGCCGCCGCGCTTGCGCGCGCTGCCGCGCTGCCGCCCGCCTTCGTCGAGGCGCTGAAGCGCGCCGCCATCCCGCTGGATCACGTCGCCGTCGTCGTGCAGGGGCTCGACGACGACGCGCCCCGGCTCAGCCACCAGGCCGAGGCCGCGCTCAATCCCGCCTCGGTCATGAAGCTGGTCACCAGCTTCGCCGCGCTGCAGCAACTGGGCCCCAACTACACCTGGACGACCGAAGTCTGGGCCGCCGGCGCGCTGAAAGACGGCGTGCTCGACGGCGACCTGATCGTGCGCGGCAACGGCGACCCCTCGCTTACGCTCGAACGGATGTGGCTCCTGCAGCGCGCGCTGCGCGCCCAGGGCGTAAAGGCCATCCGCGGCGGCCTCGTGCTCGACGCCAGCCGTTTCGAGCTGCCCGACATCGACCCGGGCGCGTTCGACGGCGAGCCGTTCGCGCCTTACAATGCGCCGGCCGGCGCGCTGGTCGCGAATTTCAACGCGATCGCGCTGCGCCTGAAACCGGGCGACGCGCAGGTCGCGATCGTGCCCGACGTCGCCCTGCCGGGCGTCATGCTGACGTCGAAGCTCGCGCTCGTCGAGACCGCGGAATGCAACGGCTGGCGCGACGCGCTGACGCTGGGTTTCGCCGACGCGGCGAAGGCCGAGCTGGTGGTGCAAGGCCGTTATCCCCGCGCGTGCGGCGAGCAGGCCTGGCCGCTCGCGCTGTTCGCGCCGGCCGCCACCTTCGATTTCCTGTTCCGCGGCCTGTGGGCCGAATCCGGCGGTGCGCTGGACGGCGCGACGCGGGCGGAGCGGGCGCCCGAGACGCCGCCGCTGCTGCGCTTCGAATCCGAGCCCCTCGCCGACGCGCTGCGCCGGCTCAACAAGTATTCCAACAACCTGATGGCGAAGAACCTGTTCCTGACCCTGGGCGCCGAAGCCTACGGCGGGCCGGCGACGCCGGAAAAAGGCGCGCGCGCCGTGCGCGACGTGCTGGTCCGATATGGCATCGCCACCGACAAGCTGGTGCTGGAAAACGGCTCGGGCCTGTCGCGCATCGAACGCGTCAGCGCATCCCTGCTGAATCAGCTCCTGCGCGCGGCCTGGCGCAGCCCGTGGTTCTCCGAATTCGAATCGACGCTGCCCGTCGCGGCGCTCGACGGCACCCTGCGCAACCATTTCAACGGCAGCCCGGCGACGGGCAGCGCGCACCTCAAGACCGGCACGCTGCGCGACGTGAACGCGCTGGCGGGCATCGTGCTCACCGCCAAGGGCCGCCGTGTGGCCTTCGTCATGCTGGTCAACGACCGGAATGCGGCGCGCGCGCGCGCGCCGCAGCAGGCCTTGCTGGAATGGGTCTGGGCCGATGACGCTCGCTGAACCGCCGGATTGGGCCGCCTGGATCGCGCAGGATGCCGACGGCGCCTGCTGGGCCTACGAAGCCGAACCGAACCAGCAGGATCACGGCTGGTACGAAAACGAGGTCGGCCGCATCGCGCCGCTGGGCAGGACGGCGCCGCCGGCCGACTGGCGAACGACGCTGCGGCGGATACGCTGAGCGGCGCTACTTGAAATGGCGCGCCGCGAAACGCGCGAGCGCCGCGTCGCCCCGGGTCAGCGCGAGCGAGTCGCCCTCGATGCGGAAACCCGTGGCGCGCGCATAGGCGTCGAGCAGCGCGGCCTCCTGCGCCATCAGGTCGGGCGGGCAGGCCATGCGCGTGCTGGCGAGCGGCCCGATGGCGAGCGCATCGCCGCTGCGCGTGTAGCTGCCCATCAATTTGTTGCAGCCGCTGCTGCCGCTCGCGCGGCCGTCGAGCAGCAGCAGATGCGCCTCGCGCTCACCGGGCAGGGCGCGGGCCGGCAGGCCGGCGACCTCGGTCAGTTTCCAGTAGGTGTTCTCCAGCGGGGTCGACGGCGTGAGGTCGCGCGCGGCGCGCAGCGTCAGATCCATTCCAGCGTCGGCGGAGGCGACCGCTTGCGTGCCCGAAAACAGCAGCTCGCCGCCGCCGCTGATGAGCGTGGCGCGCAGCAGGTAGCGGCGGCCGGGCTTCAGGTCGTCGGGATGGAAGGGTAGCTCGAAAGCCAGCGGCGACTGCCGGCCGCGGGTCGGCAGCGCGAGCCGGGCGAGCCGTTCGGCGCGCGCGTCCGCGCGCGACACGTCGAGCAGCTCCACCGTGAGCGTCGCGTCCGGCGGCAGGGCGATGCGCTCGGCGTAGCGCACGCTGCCGGCGAGGCGGTCCAGCCCACCTGCGAAGGCGGGCGGGACGGCGGCCAGACAGGCCAACAGTGCGAGCCGGCGGAGCATGTTGTCTCCGTGCCTACGGCGCGGCGGCGCCTTCGGCGATCTGATGCGTCCAGGCCATCGCTTCGATTTCCGCTTCGGTGAGGTCGGACAGCTTGAGCCCGCCGGCGGCGCCGAGGAAGCGGAGCGTACGGCTCAGATCGTGGTGCTCGACGCTTTCGACCACGTCGAGCAGGACGCCCAGTTCGCCTTCGCGCCGCAGCAGCGCGGCGGCCAGGCGTTCGCCCAGGTTCAGCTCCTGCACGATTTCGGACAGGGGTTTGCCGATCACGCCTTCGATCAGCGACAGGATGCCGGTCATGAACGCGCTCTCGCGCAGCTCCGCGTCGCTGCCCCTGCGCAGGGCCAGCAGTTCCATCATGCGGCCGCGCGTCGCCGCCATCAGCAGCAGCGGGCTCGGATAGGGCGAGTTTTCCTGCAGGGTGAACATCAGCAGTTGCAGCCAGCGTTGCAACTGCTTGCGCCCGAGCAGCACGATCGCCTGCGCGACCGTGGCGATGTGGCGCGAGTAGCCGCTGCCCGCCGAGTTCACCAGGCGCAGCAGGTTGTAGGTGAGATGGGGGTTCTGCTTGAACACCTGCTCGATCTGCGCGGTGTCGGCGTCGGCCAGCACCAGATCGAGCAGTTCGAGCAGCGTGAGCTGCGCGGGATTGGCGCGCCTGGCCGTGAGCACGGAGGGTTTGGCGAAGTAGTAGCCCTGAAAAAGCTCGAACCCCAGCTCGCGGCAGGCCTGGGCCTGCTCGGCGTTGTCCACTTTTTCCGCGAGCAGCTTGATCGGCCATTGCCGCAACTGACCCACGATGGCGCGCAGTTCGTCCGGCGTGTGCAGGAGCAGGTCGATCTTCACGATGTCCACCAGATCCAGCAGCGGGCGGTAGCGGTCGGCGTACACGAAATCGTCCAGCGCCAGCACGAAGCCCCGCTGCTTGAGCAGCCGGCAGCGTTCGACGATGGCGTCGTCGACCTCGATGGTTTCGAGCATTTCCAGCACGACCTGCGATTTGGGCAGGATCTCGATCAGGTCGGACAGCAGCATCTCGGCGCTGACGTTGATGAAGCCGGTATGCGGCCCCAGCACGGCCTGGACGCCCATCTCGCTGAAGGCGTGGTGGATGACGCTGGCGGTCGCCTGCATGTCGTCGGTGACGCCGGCTTCGGCCGTATGGCCGGCGCGGAACAGCAGCTCGTAGGCGACGATGCGGTGCTCGCGGTTGAGGATGGGCTGGCGCCCGAGGAAGATTTCGCCGGCGGTCACGTTCAGAGCCCGAGCGTGTCCCACAGCGCGTCGACGCGCGTTTTGACGGCGGCATCCATGACGATGGGCGTGCCCCATTCGCGCTGCGTCTCGCCCGGCCATTTGTTGGTCGCGTCGATGCCCATCTTGCTGCCCAGACCCGACACGGGGCTGGCGAAATCGAGATAGTCGATCGGCGTGTTTTCGACCAGCAGCGTGTCGCGCGCCGGATCGACGCGCGTGGTCAGCGCCCAGATCACCTCTTTCCAGTCGCGCACGTTCACGTCGTCGTCGGTGACGAGAATGAACTTGGTGTACATGAACTGCCTGAGAAAGGACCAGACGCCGAACATCACGCGCTTGGCGTGGCCGGGGTAGCTTTTTTTCATCGACACCACCGCCATGCGGTAGGAGCAGCCCTCGGGCGGCAGGTAGAAATCGACGATCTCGGGAAACTGCTTTTGCAGCAGCGGCACGAACACTTCGTTCAGCGCGACCCCTAGAATGGCAGGCTCGTCCGGCGGCTTGCCGGTGTAGGTGCTGTGGTAGATCGGGTCGCGTCGCATCGTGATGCGCTCGACGGTGAAGACCGGGAAGGTCTCCTGCTCGTTGTAGTAGCCGGTGTGGTCGCCGTACGGGCCTTCGAGTGCGGTTTCGTCCGGATGGATCACGCCTTCGAGCACGATCTCGGCCGTCGCGGGCACCTGCAGGTCGTTGCCGATGCACTGCACGACTTCGGTTTTCGCGCCGCGCAGCAGGCCCGCGAACTGGTATTCGGACAGCGTATCCGGCACCGGCGTCACCGCGCCGAGGATCGTCGCCGGGTCGGCGCCCAGCGCGACCGCCACCGGAAACGGCCGGCCGGGATTCGCCTGCCGGAATTCGCGGAAATCGAGCGCGCCGCCGCGGTGCGCGAGCCAGCGCATGATGAGCTTGTTGCGGCCGACAAGCTGCTGGCGGTAGATGCCAAGGTTCTGCCGCTTCTTGTGCGGGCCGCGGGTGACGGTGAGCCCCCAGGTGACGAGCGGCGCGACGTCGCCCGGCCAGCAGTGCTGGATCGGCAGGCGGGCGAGGTCGACGTCGGCGCCTTCCTGCACGATGTCCTGGCATGGTGCGCTCTTCACTTCCTTCGGCGCCATGTTGAGCACCTGTTTCAGCACCGGCCATTTTTCCCAGGCGTCGCGCAGGCCCTTGGGCGGCTCGGGTTCCTTGAGGTAGGCGAGCAGTCGGCCGATCTCGCGCAGCCGCGCCGGATCCTCCTCGCCCATGCCGAGCGCCACGCGCCTGACCGTGCCGAAGAGGTTGGCGAGTACCGGAATCGAATGCCCCTTCGGTTTTTCGAACAGCAGGGCCGGCCCGCCCGCGCGCAATACGCGGTCGGCGATCTCGGTCATTTCCAGATGCGGATCGACCTCGACGCCGATGCGCCTGAGCTCGCCGCGCTGTTCGAGTTGCGCGATGAAATCGCGCAGGTCGCGGTAGATCATGTCGCGGCGGGCCGGTCGACGGGCGCGGTCAGTTGATGTACTCGAACAGGGTGACCACCTTGGTGACGCCCGCCGTGGTGCGAGCGATCTCGGTGGCGGCTTCCGCCTCGGCCTGCGTCACCAGGCCCATCAGATAGACGACGGCGGTCTCGGTCACGACCTTGATCTTGGTGCCGGGCACGCGCTCGTCGCGCAGGAGGCGCGTCTTCACCTTGCTGGTGATCGAGACGTCGTTGGCGTCGGACGTGAGCGAGGTCACGCCGGACACGCTGAGTTCATTGAATACCGTGCGCACGTCGGGAATGCCGCGCACCACGTCGGTGGCGCGCGCGCGCGTCTCTTCGTCGGGCACCTGGCCGGTGAGCAGCACCTGGCGGTTGTAGCTGGTGGCGGAGATGTTGTCGGTTTTCTGCGGAAAGGATTCGCGCAGGCGCGCCATCGCGCGCAGCTCGATCTCCTGGTCGCCGACGTAGACGCCCGCCGTCCGGCGGTCGGTGGCGACCGACGCGCCGACGGCGGCGCCGCCGATCACGATCGGCGCGCAGCCTTGCAGTTGCAGGATCGCCAGACCGGCGACGGCAAGGGGAATCAGTTTGCTCATTCTTCAACTCCTAGAAGAACGCTGTCCACCGCATCGCACAGGCAATGGATGGTCAGCAGGTGGATTTCCTGGATGCGGGCCGTGGATTCGGACGGCGCGCACAGGAAGACGTCGTCGTCAGTCATTTGTTCCGCGAGGCTGCCGCCGCTGCGGCCGGTCAGCGCGATCACGTGGATGCCCCGCGCCCGCGCCGCCTGCGCCGCGAGCACCACGCTGGCCGAATTGCCGCTGGTGGAAATCGCCAGCAGCACGTCTCCGGGATGGCCCAGCGCCTTGATCTGACGCGCGAATATCTGGTCGTACGCGTGATCGTTGGCGATCGAGGTCAGCGTGGCGGTATCGGCCGTCAGGGCGATGGCCGCGAGGCCGGGGCGTTCCTGCTCGAAGCGGTTGATCATGGCCGAGGCGAAATGCTGCGCGTCCGCGGCCGATCCGCCGTTGCCGCAGGCCAGCAGCTTGTTGCCTTCCGCCAGCGCCTGCACGATCAGGCGGGCCGCCTGCTCGATGCCGGGCGCGAGCCGTTCGGCGGCGGTCGCGGCGGTTTGCGCCGCGGACTGGAAATGGTCGTGGATGCGTTCGTTGAGCGGCATGGCTAACCCGGCCGTCCGACGATCCCGCGTGCCGGCCGGGCGGCATGGGCGGACGGGGAAAAAGGCCTGCGGGGCATGCGGGACGGATGAAGCATGGACAGGGCGGCAATTATCCCACATCGCCGAAGGCGTTCCGCATCCAGGCGGGATCGGCGCCGTCGCGCAGCGCCACGACGTCGAAGCGGCAGGGCGGCATGTGCTTCAGCGTGGCGAGATAATGCCGCGCCGTCGCGATCAGCCTGCGCTGCTTGGTCGGCGTGACGCTGTCGAAACCGTCGCCGAAGCCGGCGTGGTTGCGCAGGCGCACCTCGACGAAGACCAGCGTGTCGCGGTCGCGCATGACGAGATCGATCTCGCCGAAGCGGCAGCGCCAGTTGCGCGCGACCGGCGTCAGGCCCTGCGCTTTCAGGAAGGCTTCGGCGCGGGTTTCGGCGGACTGGCCCAGGCGCTGTTTCAACATCTGCGACAATGCGGACATGAACGATGCGCCCCATGATACTCGTCTGCCGCCCGCGCTCTACGTCGTCGCCACCCCCATCGGCAATCTGGGCGACATCACGCTGCGCGCGCTCGACACGCTGAAAGGCGCGGACCGGGTGGCGGCCGAGGACACGCGCGTATCCGGGCAACTGCTGGCGCATTTCGGCATCCGCAAGCCGCTGGTATCGATCCGCGAACACAACGAGCGCGAAGCCGCCGAACGGGTGATCGGCTGGATCGCGGCGGGCGAGGCCGTGGCCTACGTGTCGGACGCGGGCACGCCGACGATTTCCGACCCCGGCGCGCGGCTGGTCGCGGCGGTGCGCGCAGCGCAATGCGCCGTCGTGCCGGTGCCGGGCGTATCGGCGGTGGCGACGGCCCTGTCGGCCGCCGGCGTCGAGAGCGACGCCTGGCTGTTCCACGGTTTCCTGCCGCCCAAACCCGGCGCGCGGCAGGCGGCCCTGCAGGCGTTGGCCGCGCTGCCCTGCGCGCTGGTGTTCTACGAGGCGCCGCATCGCATCGCGGAGACGCTCGCCGACATGGCGCGGGTGTTCGGCGGCGCGCGCCGCGTTGCGCTCGCGCGCGAACTCACCAAGAAATTCGAGTCCATCGTGACGATGCCGCTCGCCGACGTGGACGAATGGTTCGCGGGCGACGCCAACCGCGCGCGCGGCGAATTCGTCGTCGTCGTCCATGCGCCGGCCGATCCGCTCGTGGCCGGCGACGCGGAGGCCCTGCGCGTGCTCGACATCCTGGCCGGCGAATTGCCGCCGACACTGGCCGCCAAGCTCGCGGCCAGAATCACCGGCCGCGCCAAGGCCGAGCTTTACCGCATGACGCTCAAGCAGACATGACCGACACCCTGACGATCACCCGCCCCGACGACTGGCACATCCACTTCCGTGACGGCGCCGCCATGACGAGCGTGCTGCCGGACACCGCGCGCGTGTTCGGGCGCGCCATCGCCATGCCGAACCTGAAGCCGCCCGTGACCACGGTCGAGGCCGCCGCCGCCTACCGCGCGCGTCTGCTGGCCGCGGTGCCGGCCGGCATGACGTTCGAGCCGCTGATGACGCTGTATCTGACCGACAACACGCCGCCGGACGAAATCCGCAAGGCGCGGCAAAGCGGCTTCGTGCACGCGGTGAAGTACTACCCGGCGGGCGCGACGACGAATTCGGATTCCGGCGTGACGGCGCTGGAACGCGCCTACCCGGCGCTCGCGGCGATGGAGGAAGCGGGCCTGCCGCTGCTGCTGCACGGCGAAGTGACCGATTCCGACGTCGACGTGTTCGACCGCGAGGCGGTGTTCATCGACCGCCATCTCGTGCGCCTGCTGAGGGATTTTCCCCGCCTGAAGATCGTGCTGGAGCACATCACCACCCGCCAGGCCGCCGAATTCGTGGCCGCCGCGCCGGCCGGCGTGGGTGCGACGATCACGGTCCATCACCTGCTCTACAACCGCAACGCGATGTTCCGCGGCGGCATCCGGCCGCATTTCTTCTGCCTGCCGATCATCAAGCGGGAAACGCACCGGCAGGCGCTGGTCGAAGCCGCCGTCTCGGGCAATCCCAAGTTCTTCCTCGGCACCGATTCCGCACCGCATCCGGTGGGCGCGAAGGAATCGGCCTGCGGCTGCGCCGGCATCTATACGGCGCGCAGCGCGCTCGAACTGTACGCCGAAGTCTTCGAGGACGCCGGCGCGCTCGACCGGCTGGAAGCCTTCGCCAGTTTCCACGGCGCCGATTTCTACGGCCTGCCGCGCAACGCCGGCACGGTCACGCTGCGCCGCGATGCGTGGGCGATGCCCGAGCGGCTGTCATTGGGCGACGCGGAGCTCGTTCCGCTGCGGGCCGGGGAATCGGTGCACTGGCGCGTCGTCTGACGCGCAAACAAACGGCAGACATGCAGGCATGTCTGCCGTAGCGGAAGCCGGGGTGCGCTTCCGAGAGGTGCGCGGCGGGGCGCGCCGCGCGGAGGGGATCAAGGGAATGCGGGTATCGTCGGTTCGACGCCGGAGCTGGTGGCTTCGGGATGGTGGGTGGCGACCAGCCGGCGGATTTCGTCGACGCGCCCCGACGGCGTGTCCACCATCATCAGGACCTGGCCCGCGGCGAGACCCGGCTCGAAAGCCTTGAGCCGGGAATTGGGGATCGAACTGGCGACCATGCTGGCGACCCACGCGCCGAAGGCGGCGCCGACCAGCGCGGTCAGCAGGATCGTGACCAGTTGCAGGTCGACCCCCGCGGGCGGGAAGAACACCGCGACCAGGCCGGCGAAGATGCCGATGCCGCCGCCGATGGCGAGGCCGGTCTCGGCGCCGTGCACGAAATCCGAGGTTTGCAGGATCGAGGCTTCGTTCAGTCCAGCCAGGGCGACGCCCGGCTTGGCCATGACATGGATATGGTCGTCCTCGATGCGGGCGAGCAGCAGTTCGTCGCGAATCTGTCGGGCGCTTTGCGCGTCCGGCACCATGAAATACAGACGTCTTCTCATGATGACCTCCTGTATGGGGGGATGGCGCACCGGATTACCTTTGCTTAGCAGAGTCTCCGCCCGAGTCAAGGCGGCATTTATAATGCTTGCGGGAAAGCCGGCCAGGCAGCCGCTGCCGCCCGCCCCACGGGGCGGCGGGAGAGGAAAGTCCGGGCTCCGCAGAGCAGGATGACGGCTAACGGCCGTACGCCGCGAGGCGAGGAACAGGGCCACAGAGACGAGCAAGCCCCTTCGGGGGCGGACGTGAAACGCGGTAACCTCCATCCGGAGCAACACCAAATAGGCGGACGATGACGCTGCTCGCCGAGTCCGCGGGTAGGTGGCTTGAGCCGTTCAGCAATGGGCGGCCTAGAGGAATGGTTGTCCACGACAGAACCCGGCTTATCGGCCGACTTTCCCACTTTTTATTGAATTCAATGAGTTATAGTTTCTTCCTAGAATGAGATAAAAAATAACCCTCTAAGCGACGGTTTTTCCAGAAACTTATCCACAACCCCGAACCACCTCTAAGTCTTTGAGGTATAGGGGTTTTTTTACGTCCGGCGTATTGACCCCCCCAAACCTATCCCCTATAGTGGGGACAAGTGGTGATTGGTGGGAAGTTGTGGGAGAATTTCTCCCGCAAATCACAACGCATCGACAGGGGGATACATGTTTCGGGGGGTGGCGACGGTCAGTCTGGATAGCAAGAGCCGGCTCGTGGTGCCGGCGCGCTATCGCGACGTCCTCCTGGTGAACGGGAGCGGGCGCGTCGTCGTGACCGCCGATCCCACCCGCTGCCTGCTGCTGTATCCCCTGCCCGAATGGGAGCCGATCGAGAAAAAGCTCAACGGGCTGTCCGATTTCAATCCCCGCACCCGCGGCCTCAAACAACTGCTCGTGGGCTACGCGCACGACATGGACATGGACGGCGCCGGTCGCATTCTGCTGCCGCCCATGCTCAAGAAGTTCGCGGAGCTCGACAAGAGCGTCGTGATGGTGGGCCAGGGTGGCAAGATCGAGTTGTGGAACGAGGCGCGCTGGTCGGACAAGATCGAGCAGGCGCTGGAATTCGGCGGGGACGATGCGCTGCCGCCCGAACTGGAAGGCTTTACGTTGTGACGGCACCCGCCCATGTGCCGGTGCTGGCACAGGAGGCGGTGGCTGCGCTGGCGATCCGACCCGGAGGCGTCTACGTGGACGCCACCTTCGGCCGCGGCGGGCACAGCCGTCTGATCCTGGATCGCCTGGATGCGGGCGGCCGTCTGATCGCGCTGGATCGCGATCCCGACGCCGTGCGCGCCGGCGCGGCGCTGGCCGACCGGCGGCTGACGCTGGTCAAGCGCGCGTTTTCGCATCTGGGCGCGGTGCTCGACGAGCAGGGCGTCGCGCAAGTGGACGGCGTGCTGCTGGACGTCGGCGTGTCGTCGCCGCAGCTCGACGACCCGGCGCGCGGATTCAGCTTCCGTTTCGATGCGCCTCTGGACATGCGCATGGATACGGAGAACGGCCTGTCCGCGGCGGACTGGCTGGCGACGGCATCGGAGGAGGAGATCAGTGAGGTCATCCGCGACTACGGGGAAGAGCGGTTTGCTCGATCGATTGCGCGCGCGATTGTTGCGGCACGGCAAAAAGAGCCGATCCGCGGCACGGGGCGGCTGGCGGACGTCGTCGCGTCGGCCGTCAAAAAGCGCGAGCCCGGCCAACACCCGGCCACGCGCAGTTTCCAGGCTATACGGATTCATCTCAACCGAGAGCTCGAAGAATTGACCGCCGTGCTGCCGCAATGCGTCGACAGGCTCCTGCCGGGCGGGCGCCTCGCGGTGATCAGCTTTCATTCGCTGGAGGATCGCATCGTCAAGCGCTTCCTGCGCGACGAGGCGCGCGGCGAGCAGCCGCCGGCGCGCCTGCCGATTCCGGCCGCCCGGATCAAGCCCGGCCGGCTCAGACTGGTCGGCCGCGCGCAGCGCGCGACGGCCGCCGAAATCGCGGCCAATCCGCGCGCGCGCAGCGCCGTGCTGCGCGTGGCCGAGCGTGTCGATGATGCGGGAGCGCGCGCGGCATGAGCCGGGTGAACCTCGCGCTGGCTTTCGTCCTGGTCGCGTGCGCGCTGGCCGTGGTGCAGGCGCAGCATCGCGCGCGCGTCTATTTCGTCGAACTGGAGCGGCTGAAGAAAGAAGCCCGCGCGCTCGACGAGCAATGGGGCCAGTTGCAGCTCGAACAGGGCACCTGGGCGAACCCGGCGCGGGTGGACGCCGCCGCGCGCGGCCGGCTGGGCCTGGTCTCGCCGCCGCAGGAGCGCATCCGGGTCGAAACCCTGAGCGAGGCGCCATGAATTACCACGCGCGCAAACTGCTCAAGCTGCATCTCGCGCCCTGGCGCATGGCGACCGTGGCGGGCCTGCTGCTCGCCGGGGTGGCCGCGGTGGGCGCGCGCGCGTTCTATCTGCAGGGACTGCATACCGATTATCTGCAGGGCAAGGGCGACGCCGTCGCCAACCGCAACCTTACGCTGCCCGCGCACCGCGGCCAGATCACCGACCGCTACGGTCAACTGCTGGCGATCAGCACGCCGGTCGAGGCGCTGTGGGCGCGCCCCGCCGACCTCCAGCTCAGCGCCGCGCAGCGCGCGCATCTGGCGAAGGTGCTCGACATGCCCGAGCGCGATCTGACGAGCCGGCTCGCGCACCGCGTGCGCGGCGAGTTCAGCGTGCGCCGCCCGCTGACGCCGGAGCAGGCCGCCGCAGTCGCCGCGATGGGCGTGCCCGGCCTGGTCCTGCGCCGTGAATTCCGCCGCTACTACCCGGCCGGCGAAGTGGCGGCGCACGTCGTCGGCTTCACCAACATCGACGACGTCGGGCAGGAGGGCGTCGAGCGCGCCTACCAGAACTGGCTCGCGGGCCGGGCCGGCGAGCGCCAGGTGCTGCGCGACCGGCACGGCAATACGATCCGCGATCTGGCGCCGATCAAGATGGCGCAGATGGGCGGCAATCTTGCGCTGTCGCTCGATCTGAAAATTCAATTCCTGGCGCATCGCGAACTGGCCGCCGCCATCGCCAGGCACAAGGCCAAGGGCGGCAGCATCGTCGTGCTCGACGCCAAGACGGGCGAAATCCTGGCCCTGTCGAACCAGCCCGACTTCAACCCCAACAACCGCCGCGACTACCAACCGGGGCCGATGCGCAACCGTGCGGTGATCGACACCTTCGAGCCGGGCTCGACGGTCAAGCCTTTCGTCGCCGCCGCCGTGCTCGAACGCGGCCTGGTGCAGCCCGGCACCGTCGTCAGCACGCCTTCGGATTACCGGGTCGGGCCGAAGCGGGTGCGCGACGAGCATCCGCACGACAGCCTCACCGTCACCGAGATCATCCAGAAATCGAGCAACATCGGCGCCGCCAAGCTGGCGATGATGCTGAGCCCGCAGCAATACTGGGACGTGCTGAACCGCACCGGCTTCGGGCAGTTGCCGGGTTCCGGCTTTCCGGGCGAGACGGCCGGCCGCCTGCGCGACTACCCGACCTGGAAGCCCGTCGAACAGGCCACGATGGCTTACGGCTACGGCCTGTCGGTGAGCCTGCTGCAGCTCGCGCGGGCCTACATGGCGTTCGCCAACGACGGCGAAGTGATGCCGCTGTCCTTCCTCAAGCGCGAGCCGCAGGAGATCGTCGGCGAACGCGTGTTCTCCTCCGCCGTGGCGCGCGAAGTGCGCGCCATGATGGAAGCGGTCACCCAGGAAGGCGGCACCGGCACGCGCACGCGCGTGCCGGGCTACCGCGTGGCGGGCAAGACCGGCACCGCGCACAAGCTGGTCGACGGCCGCTACGCGCAGGATCGCTATCTGTCGTCGTTCGTGGGCATGGCGCCGGCCTCCAACCCGCGCCTCATCATCGGCGTCACCATCGACGAGCCGTCGGACGGCGTCTACTACGGCGGCAGCGTGGCCGGGCCGGTGTTCGCGCAGGTGATGGCGGCCAGCCTGCGCCAGCTCGGCCTGCCGCCGGATGCGCCGGACACCGCGACGCGTCTGACGCGCAACGCGGCCGGCCCGGACGGAGGCGCGTGATGGCGCGCGCCCGGCCGCAGTCCAGTCCGCCCGCGCAGCCGATGCGCGAATCGGCTGCGCACATCCTGGAACGCCTCGGCGTGCGCGTGACCGAACTCGTCAACGACAGTCGCAAGGCCGCGCCCGGCGCGGTGTTCGCGGCCTATCCGGGCGAGCGCCGCGACGGCCGGGACTACATTCCGCAGGCGGTCGCGCAGCGCGCGGACGGCGTGCTGTGGGAGGCCGACCATTTCCAGTGGGATCCCGCGCTGCCCGTGGCCAACGCCGGCGTCGCCGGCCTGCGCCATCGGATCGGCGAGATCGCCGCGCACGTGTATGGCGAACCTTCGCGGGCGCTGCACACGATCGGCGTCACCGGCACCAACGGCAAGACCTCGGTCGCGCACTGGATCGCGCAGGCGCTCACCCGGCTCGGCCGCAAGACCGCCGTGATCGGCACCGTCGGCAACGGCTTCCCCGGCGCACTGGCGCCCGCGCTCAACACCACGCCCGACGCCATCGACTTGCAGCGGCGGCTCGCGCATTACCGGCAGCAGGGCGCTGCCGCCTGCGCGATGGAAGTGTCCTCGCACGGCCTTGCGCAGGACCGCGTCAACGGCACGGCGTTCCGGATCGCGGTGCTGACCAATCTCTCGCGCGACCATCTCGACTACCACGGCGACATGGACAACTACGCCGCCGCCAAGGCGCGCCTGTTCGCCTGGCCGGGGCTCGAATGGGCCGTCCTCAACGTCGACGACGCCTTCGGCCGCCGGCTCGAAGGCGAGACCCGGCCGGCGCGCGTCGCCGGCTACGGCTTCGCGCGCGGCGCCGTCGTCGGCGAACACCTGCGCCTGACGCGCGACGGCCTGCGCATGACGCTGCGCACCGACTGGGGCGACGCTGAACTCGACGCGCCGCTGCTCGGGCGCTTCAACGCCGCCAACCTGCTGGCCGCGCTCACCGCGCTCTTGGTGTCCGACGTGAAGCTGGCCGACGCCTGCGCCGCGCTCGCGCGGGTCGAGCCGCCGGCGGGCCGCATGGAAGCCTTCGGCGGCGGCGCGCAGCCGCGCGTGGTGGTGGATTACGCGCACACCCCGGACGCGCTGGAAAAAGTGCTCGCCGCGCTGCGCGAAACCGTCGCGGACGGCCGCCTGATCTGCGTGTTCGGCTGCGGCGGCAACCGCGACCGCGGCAAGCGCCCGCTGATGGGCGAAGTCGCCGGGCGCGGCGCGGACGAGGTGTGGATCACCAGCGACAACCCGCGCCACGAGGACCCGCGCGCGATCATCGACGACATCCTCGCCGGCGCGCGGAGCGCCGGCTCGAAACAAAGCCTGCATGTGGAGCCGGATCGCGCGCGCGCCATCTTCGAGGCGATCGGCGGCGCGCATCAGGGCGACGTCGTGCTCGTCGCCGGCAAGGGCCACGAGGATTACCAGGAAATCGCCGACGAACGTCTGCCGTTTTCCGACGCCGCGATGGCGAGAAAGGCGCTGGCCGCATGGACATGAACCTGCGCCTGTCCGAAGCCGCCGCGATGCTGGGCGCGCCCTTCACGGGCGTCGACGCCGAGGCGCTGCGCGTATCCACCGACAGCCGGACGATCCGGCCGGGCGACCTCTTCATCGCGCTGCGCGGCGAAACCTTCGACGGCGGCGCCTTCGCCGCGCAGGCGCTACGGCAGGGCGCGGCCGGCGTCGTGCTCGACGCCGCCCAGGCGCCGGAACTTCGGGACGCGATCCGCGTGGACGACACGCGGATCGCGCTCGGCCGTCTGGCGGCGGCCTGGCGGCGGCGCTTCGATCTGCCGGTGGTCGCCGTCACCGGCAGCAACGGCAAGACCACGGTCAAGGAAATGCTCGCAGCCATCCTGCGCGCCGAAACCGGCGGCGCGGACGCGGTGCTGGCGACCGAAGGCAATCTCAACAACGACGTCGGCCTGCCGCAGATGCTGCTGCGGCTGCGCGGCGCGCATCAGTACGCCGTGTTCGAGATGGGCATGAACCACGCGGGCGAGATCGACTACCTGACGCGGCTCGCGCGGCCGGACGTCGCGCTGGTCAACAACGCGCTGACGGCGCACATCGGCTTTCTCGGGTCGGTGGAAGCCATCGCGCGCGCCAAGGGCGAAATCTTCAACGGCCTGTCGGATGCGGGCATCGCCGTCTTCAACGCCGACGACCCGCACGCCGGCCTCTGGCGCGAGGCCAACGCGCGGCGCAGCGTCGTCGATTTCGGGCAGGGCGCGGGCGCCAAGGTGCGCGGCCGCATTGCGCCGCATCCGTTCGGGTCGCATCTCGCCATCGCGCTGCCCGGCGCCGAACTCGACGTCGAACTCCAGGTGCCGGGCGAGCACAACGCGATGAACGCGCTGGCTGCCGCCGCCGCCGCCTTCGCGCTCGACGTCAGCCACCGCAGCATCGTCGCCGGCCTGTCCGGTTTCGCCGGCGTCAAGGGCCGGCTGCAGAAGAAGCCCGCGCTGCACGGCAGCGTCTTCATCGACGACACCTACAACGCCAACCCCGATTCGGTGAAGGCCGCGCTCGCGGTGCTGGCGCGCCAGCCGGGCAAGAAGCTCCTGGTGCTGGGCGACATGGGCGAACTGGGGGCGGACGCCGTGGCCCTACACGCGCAGATCGGCTTGGCCGCGCGCGAATCCGGGGCCGATCGCCTGTTCGCGCTGGGCGATCTGTCGAAGGAGACCGCCGCCGCCTTCGGGCGCGGCGCGATGCATTTCGAGCGCATCGAGGAACTGCTGGCCGAACTCGAGAACGCGCTCGACGCGGAGACCACCGTGCTGGTGAAAGGCTCGCGCTTCATGAAGATGGAGCGCGTGGTGAACAGTTTCATGGAGACGCACTGACATGCTGCTTTGGCTATTCCAGCAACTCGGCCAGGACGTCCGGGCGTTCAACGTCTTCAATTATCTGACGCTGCGCGCCGTGCTCGCCGCGCTGACCGCGCTGACCATCTCGTTCATCGTCGGCCCGGCGGTGATCCGCAGGCTGACGCTGCTCAAGATCGGCCAGTCGGTGCGCACCGACGGCCCGCAGACGCATCTGGTCAAGGCCGGCACGCCGACCATGGGCGGTGCGCTCATCCTCGTTTCGGTCGTCGTCACCACCCTGCTGTGGGCTGATCTGACCAACGCCTACGTCTGGGTGGCGCTCGCCACGCTGGTCGGCTTCGGCGCGATCGGCTGGGTGGACGACTGGCGCAAGGTGGTGGAGAAGAACTCGCGCGGTCTGCCCAGCCGCTGGAAATATTTCTGGCAGTCGGTGATCGGGCTCGCCGTCGCCGCGTATCTGTGGCACAGCGCCAGCCTGCCGGCGCACACCGAGCTCATCATCCCCTTCCTCAAGCACGCCACCATCGCGCTGCCGGCGGCGGGCTTCGTCGCGCTGACCTATTTCGTCATCGTCGGCGCGTCGAACGCGGTCAACCTGACCGACGGCCTCGACGGGCTGGCCATCCTGCCGACCGTCATGGTCGCCTCGGCGCTGGCGATCTTCGCCTACGTCGCCGGCCATGCGGTATTCGCCAAATACCTGGGCCTGCCGCACGTCCCCGGCGCAGGCGAACTCGCGGTGTTCTGCTCCGCCATCGCGGGCGCCGGCCTTGCCTTCCTGTGGTTCAACGCCTATCCGGCCGAGGTCTTCATGGGCGACGTCGGCGCGCTGGCGCTGGGCGCCGCGCTCGGCGTCGTCGCCGTCGTCGTCCGCCAGGAAATCGTGCTGTTCATCATGTGCGGCGTGTTCGTGATGGAGACCCTGTCGGTGATGATCCAGGTCGCCTCGTTCAAGCTCACCGGCAAGCGCGTGTTCCGCATGGCGCCCATCCATCATCACTACGAACTGAAGGGCTGGAAGGAAAATCAGGTCGTCGTGCGGTTCTGGATCATCAGCATGATGCTGGTGCTGATCGGCCTGTCGAGCCTGAAACTGCGATGAACTACGACAGCCTGCAGCTTTCCGGCAAGAAGGTTCTGGTGCTCGGCCTGGGCGATACCGGCCTGTCCTGCGCGCGCTGGCTGGCGGCGCGCGGCGCCGACGTGAGCGTGGCCGACAGCCGCGCGGCCCCGCCGCAGGCCGCGCGCCTGGCCGAATGGCTGCCCGGCGTGCCCGTACATGCCGGGCCGTTCGAGCCGGCCCGTCTGGCCGCCGCGGAACTGCTGGTCGTGAGCCCGGGCGTGCCGCTGGCGGAGCCGGCGGTGGCGCAGGCGGTGGCGGCCGGCGTCGAAGCCGTGGGCGACGTCGAACTGTTCGCGCGCGCGGTCCGCGCGCTCAATGCGCAACGTGAGCACCCGATGCGGGTGATCGCCATCACCGGCAGCAACGGCAAGAGCACCGTCACCGCGATGTGCGGCGACATGTGCCGCATGGCCGGGCTGGAGACCTGCGTGGCGGGCAACATCGGCCTGCCCGTGCTCGACGCGCTGGTCGAGATCGAACAAGGCCATGCGCCCGCGCCGCAGGTCTGGGTGCTGGAGCTGTCGTCGTTCCAGCTCGAGACGACGTCGAGCCTGGACGCCGACGCCGCCACCGTGCTCAACCTGTCGGAAGACCACATGGACCGCTACCCCGACATGGACGCCTACGCCGCCGCCAAGGCGCGCATCTTCGAGGGGCGCGGGGTGCAGGTGCTGAACCGCGACGATCCGCGCAGTCTGGCGATGGCGCGGCCGGGCCGGCACGTCGTCAGTTTCGGGCTCGACCGCTGTCCGCGCGGCGAGAATTTCGGTCTGTGCGAGGACGAGCTGTGCCTCGGCGGCGACATGCTGATGCCGATCGCCGCGCTGCCCGTTGCCGGCCTGCACAATGCGGCGAACGCGCTCGCCGCGCTGGCGCTGACCCGCGCGCTCGATCTGCCGATGGAAGCCCTGCTGCGCGGCCTGGTTCACTTCAAGGGCCTGCCGCACCGGGTGGAAAAAGTGGCCGAGATCGAGGGCGTCGCCTACTACGACGATTCCAAGGGCACCAACGTCGGCGCGACCGAAGCGGCGCTCTACGGCATGGGCGCGCGCAAGGCCGTGGTCATCCTCGGCGGCGACGGCAAGGGGCAGGATTTCGCGCCGCTCAAGGCGGCGGTCGAGGCCAACGCCCGCGCGGTGCTGCTGATCGGCCGCGACGCGCCGCTGATCGAGGCGGCGATCGCGGGCAGCGGCGTGCCCGCCTATCCGGCCGCATCGCTGCCCGAAGCGGTCGCGGCGGCGCACCGTTTGGCGCATCCGGGCGACGTCGTGCTGCTGTCGCCGGCCTGCGCCAGCTTCGACATGTTCCGCAACTACGTCCATCGCGCCGAGGTGTTCGTCGCGGCGGTGAACCGGCTCGCGGCGGAAAGGGGACAGGCCTGATGCTGTACGCCGCCCGCGCGCCCAAGCCCAGCGCCGAACTCGACTTCGGCCTGCTGTGGCTCGCACTCGGCCTGCTCGCGATCGGGCTGGTCATGGTGTATTCCGCGTCCATCGCCATCGCCGAGGCGGCGCGCTACACCAACCATAACGGCCAGTACTACCTTGTCCGCCAGGGCATCTTCATCCTGCTCGGCATCGGCGCCGGCATGGCCGCCTTCCAGGTGCCGATGCGGGTGTGGCAGCAGGCCGCGCCGTATCTGTTTCTTGGCGGCCTGCTGCTGCTGGTCGTGGTGCTGATTCCGCACATCGGCCGCGAGGTCAACGGCAGCCGCCGCTGGATTCCGCTTGGTTTCGCCAACCTGCAGCCCTCGGAACTGATGAAGCTGCTCGCGGTGTTCTACGCCGCCGACTACACCACGCGCAAGGCGGCCTTCATGCACGATCTGAAGAAAGGCTTCCTGCCGATGGCGGCGGTGATGATGCTGACCGGCGCGCTGCTGCTGAAGGAGCCGGATTTCGGCGCCTTCGTCGTCATCGTCGCCATCGCGATGGGCATCCTCTTCCTCGGCGGGCTCGACTGGAAGGTGTTCGCAGGTCTGGTGGCCGTGCTGCTGGCCGGTTTCGCGGCGCTGATCCTGACCTCCGAATACCGTATGCAGCGCATGCTCGGCTTCATGGACCCCTTCGCCGACCCCTACGGCAAGGGCTATCAGCTTTCGCACGCGCTGATCGCCTTCGGCCGCGGCGAGTGGCTGGGTCTGGGGCTGGGCGGCAGCGTCGAAAAGCTGTTCTATCTGCCCGAGGCGCACACCGATTTCCTGCTTGCGGTGATCGCCGAGGAATTCGGTTTCGTCGGCGTGGCGGTCGTGCTCGCGCTGTTCGGCTGGCTGATCGCCAAGGTCTTTTTCATTGCGCGCCGCGCCGCGCAGCTCGAACGCAACTTCTGCGCGCTGGCGGCGGCCGGCATCGGCATCTGGCTCGGCGTGCAGGCGCTCATCAACATGGGCGTGAACGTCGGCCTCTTGCCCACCAAGGGCCTCACCCTGCCCTTCCTGTCCTTCGGCGGCAGCGGCATCGTCGCCAACTGCCTGGCCGTCGCGGTGCTGCTGCGCATCGACTGGGAGCACCGGCAGATGATGCGGGGGAAAACCTTCTGATGACTGCCGCCAACCGCACCCTCATGGTCATGGCCGGCGGCACCGGCGGCCACGTCTACCCGGCGCTCGCGGTGGCCGACGCGCTGCGCGCGCGCGGCTGGGACGTGTTCTGGCTCGGCACGCGTGCCGGGCTGGAGGCGCGCGTCGCGCCGGCGGCCGGCATCGACGTGGAATGGGTGACGATGGGCGGCGTGCGCGGCAAGGGCCTGCTGAAAAAACTGCTGCTGCCCGCCATGCTGCTGGTCGCGTTCTGGCAGAGCCTATCCGTCATCCTGCGGCGGCGGCCCGACGTGGTGCTGGGCATGGGCGGCTACACCGCGTTTCCCGGCGGCATGATGGCGAGCCTGCTCAACAAGCCGCTGGTCATCCACGAACAGAATGCCGTCGGCGGGCTCACCAACCGCGTGCTCGCCTGTCTGGCCGACCGCGTGCTGACCGCATTCCCGCAGGCGTTCACGCAGACGCGCGACAAGCCGATTCCCTGCCGCCGCGTCGCCGCCGAATGGGTCGGCAACCCGGTGCGCGAAGCCATCGCCGCCGCGCCGGCGGACGACCGCGCGGCCCGCACCGGCCCGCTGCGCCTGCTGGTGGTGGGCGGCAGTCTCGGCGCGTCGGCCTTGAACACGCTGGTACCGAAGGCGCTGGCGCTGCTGCCGGCCGACAAACGCCCCGCCGTCGTCCACCAGTCCGGCCGCCAGCATCTCGACGCGCTGCGCGCGCACTACGCCGCCGCCGGCGTCGAAGCCGACGTGCGCGACTATATCGAGGACATGGCGGCCGAATACCGCGCCTGCGACTTCGCCGTCTGCCGCGCCGGCGCGATGACCGTGGCCGAACTGGCGTGCGCCGGCGTGCCGGCCGTGCTGGTGCCCTTCCCGTTCGCGGTGGACGACCACCAGACCGGCAACGCCGCCTTCCTCGCGGACGCGGGCGCGGCCTGGCTGATGCCGCAGAAGGATCTGACGGCCGAGAAACTCGCCGGACTGATCGGCGGGCTCGACCGCGCCACGCTCGCCGCGATGTCGGACAAGGCGTGCGCGCTGGCGAAACCCGATGCGACGGCGCGCGTGGCCGCTGTTTGCGAAGGGCTGGCTGCACCATGAGGCACGCCGTCAAACAGATCCATTTCGTCGGCGTCGGCGGCGTCGGCATGAGCGGCATCGCCGAAGTGCTGCTGAACCTGGGCTACGCCGTTTCCGGTTCCGATCTGGCCGACAACGCGGTGACGCAGCGCCTGGCGAAGCTGGGCGCGCGCATCCATCGCGGCCATGCCGCGGAGAACATCGCCGGGGCGGATGCGGTCGTGACCTCCACCGCCGTCGCGGACGACAACCCCGAAGTCGTCGCCGCGCGCGAGCGGAAGATTCCCATCGTGCCGCGCGCGCTGATGCTGGCCGAGCTGATGCGCCTGAAGCAGGGCATCGCGGTGGCCGGCACGCACGGCAAGACCACGACGACCAGCCTCGTCGCCAGCATCCTCGGCGAGGCGGGCCTCGACCCGACCTACGTCATCGGCGGCAAGCTCACCGCCGCCGGCACCAACGCGCGCCTCGGACGCGGCGATTTCCTGGTCGCCGAGGCCGACGAGTCGGACGCGAGCTTTCTCTATCTCACGCCGGTGATCGCGATCGTGACCAACATCGATGCCGATCACATGGACACCTACGGCCACGATTTCGAGCGCCTGAAAACCGCCTTCGTCGATTTCTGCCAGCGGCTGCCCTTCTACGGCATGGCCGTGCTCTGCGTCGACGATCCGCACGTCGCGTCCATCCTGCCGCGCATCACCAAGCCGATCACGACCTACGGCCTGTCCGAATCGGCGCAGGTGCGGGCGGTCGAGCCGCGCTTCGAAGCCGGGCAGATGCGCTTCATCGTGAAGCGCGAAGGACTGGCCGATCTCGACGTGACGCTCAATCACCCCGGCATGCACAACGTACTGAACGCGCTCGCCGCGATCGCCGTCGCCACCGAGGTGGGGGCGAGCGACGCCGCCATCGTCAAGGCGCTCGCGGAATTCCACGGCGTCGGCCGGCGCTTCCAGCGCCACGGCGAACAGCCGGCGAAGGACGGCGGAACGTATTGCCTGATCGACGACTACGGCCACCATCCGGTCGAGATGGCGGCGACGCTGGCGGCCGCGCGCGGCGCGTTTCCGGGGAGGCGCCTGGTGCTGGCGTTCCAGCCGCACCGCTACACCCGCACGCGCGACTGCTTCGAGGATTTCACCCGCGTGCTGTCGGAAGCCGACGCGTTGATCCTGACCGAAGTCTATCCGGCCGGCGAGGCGCCCATCGTCGCCGCCGATGGGCGCGCGCTCGCGCGCGCGGTGCGCGTGGCGGGCAAGGTCGAGCCGGTGTTCGTCGAGGCGGTGGCCGACGTGCCGGCGACGATACGCGAGCTGGCGCGCGACGGCGACGTGGTGCTGGTCATGGGCGCGGGCAGCATCGGCCAGGTCGCGCCGGCGCTCGCCGCGGCGGAGGAGGCGAACCGTGCGGCCTGACTACCGCATGGACGAGCCCGACATCGCCGGCGGCGGCGCGCCGGTGCTGCGCGGCCGCTTCCTCTACAACGAGCCGATGCGCAAGCACGTCTCGTGGCGGGCGGGCGGCTGCGCGCAGCGTGTCTACATCCCCGCCGATCTCGAGGATCTGGCCTGGATGGTGCGTGCGGTGCCGCTGCGCGAGGACATCCACGTGGTCGGCCTGGGCAGCAATCTATTGGTGCGCGACGGCGGGGTTTCCGGCGTCGTGATCCTGCTGCACGGCGTACTGAAGAAGCTGGCGATCGAATCGCGCACCCAGGGCCTGCCGCCGCCGCCCGAAGGCGTCGAGACCGCGCTGGTCTACGCCCAGGCCGGCGTCGCCACGCCCAAGCTCGCGCGCTTCGCCGCCAACCACGATCTCGCCGGCGCCGAATTCTGGGCCGGGGTTCCGGGCACGGTCGGCGGGGCCATCGCGATGAACGCGGGCTGCTACGGCAGCGAGACCTGGGACCGCCTGGTGCAGGTGCAGACGCTGGACCGGCAGGGCCTGCTCAACGAACGCCTGCCCGAGGAATACGTCACCGGCTATCGCCACGTCGCGCTGCGGCTGCCGCATCAGGAATGGTTCATCGGCGGCTGGTTCCGCCTCGAAAAAGGCGACGGCGCGGCGGCGCGCGAGGCCATCAAGGCGCTGCTGCAAAAACGCATCGCCTCGCAGCCGCTGCAGATGCCGAACGCCGGTTCGGTATTCCGCAATCCGCCCGGCGATTACGCGGCGCGTCTGATCGAATCCTGCGGGCTCAAGGGTTTCGCCGTCGGCGGCGCGCGGGTGTCGGAGAAGCACGCCAATTTCATCGTCAACACGGGCAACGCGACGGCGACCGACATCGAACGCCTGATCGAGCACGTGGAAAACACCGTGGAAGCGCGCACCAACGTGCGGCTGATCCGCGAAGTGCGCATCATCGGAGAACGGCAGTGAAGCAATTCGGGAAAGTCGCGGTCATGCTGGGCGGCACCTCGGCCGAGCGCCCCGTGTCGCTCAACAGCGGCAACGCGGTGCTGGCCGCGCTCGTGCGCCAGGGCGTCGACGCGCATCCCTTCGACCCCGCCACTCGCACCCTCGGCGACCTCATCGGCGGCGAATTCGACCGCGTGTTCATCGCCCTGCACGGCCGCTACGGCGAGGACGGCTGCATGCAGGGCGCGCTCGAACTGCTGGGCCTACCCTACACCGGCAGCGGCGTCATGGCCTCCGCGCTCGGCATGGACAAATGGCGCACCAAGCTCCTGTGGCGCGCGGCGGGCCTGCCCACCGCCGACTGGGCGATCCTGGATTCGGACAGCGATTTCGCCGCCGTGGAAAGACAGCTTGGCCTGCCCATTTTCGTGAAGCCCGCGCGCGAGGGGTCCAGCATCGGCATGAGCAAGGTGACCGAACCCGGCACGCTCAAGGCCGCCTACGAGACCGCCGCCGAGCACGACACGCTGGTGCTGGCGGAAAAATTCATCGACGGCCCGGAATTCACCGTCGCCCTCCTCGGCGACACCGCGCTGCCGCTGATCCGGCTGGCGCCGGCCGAGGACAAGGCCTTCTACGATTTCGAGGCCAAGTACCTGCGCAACGACACGCAATACCACTGCCCGGCAGGCCTGCCGGACGACAAGGAGCAGGCGCTGCGCCGGCTCGCGCTCGACGCCTTCCGCCTGCTCGGCGGACGCGGCTGGGGCCGCGTCGACCTGATGCTGGACCGCTTCGGCAACCCCTATCTGCTGGAGGCCAACACCTCGCCGGGCATGACCGACCACAGTCTGGTGCCGATGGCTGCGCGCGCCGCCGGCAAGGACTTCGACGCCCTGTGTCTCGCCATTCTGGAGCAGACCCTGTGACGATTTCGTCCGAGCTCGCCGCCCACCCGCTGAATCAGGTCGCCCGCGTGCTGACCTGGGGCGCGCTGGCGCTCCTGGCCTACGGCGCGCTCGCCTGGTTGGTCGCGCGGCCCTGGTTCGCGCTGACCACGCTGGAAGTGAAGACGCCGGTGCGACACGTCACCGAGGCGCAGGTCCGCCTGGTGGCCGAGCGCAAGGTGCGCGGCACCTTCTTCACTGTCGATCTGGACCGCGTGCGCGCGAGCCTGGAAAAGCTGCCCTGGGTGCGCGAGGCGCGCGTCGAGCGCCGCTGGCCCGACACGCTGGTGGTCTCGCTCGTCGAGCACGTGCCGCTGGCGCGCTGGAACGACGCGGCGCTGGTCGACGCCGACGGCGCGGTGTTCGGCGCGGCGGTGGCGGACAGGCTGCCGCGCCTGGCCGGGCCGGAGGGTTCCAGCGTCGAGATGGTCGACGCCTATGCCCGTTTCGGCCGGATACTCGCGCCGCTCGGCATGCGCATCGAGACGCTGAGCCTGTCGCCGCGGCTCGCCTGGCGCATCCGGCTCGATTCCGGCATGCAGCTCGCGCTCGGCCGGGAGGATACCGACGCGCGGCTGACGCGTTTCGTCCGCCTGTATCCCCGTCTGTTCGGCCCGCGCGCCGGGGCCGACGGGCAGCCGATCCCCGTCGAGGCGCCGCTCGCGGTGGACCTGCGCTATCCGGACGGCTTCGCCATCCGCATGCCCGGCGGGCGTATGCCGGCGCGCTTCGCCGAGGCGCCCGCGCCCGGCGCACCCCCTGTGAAACCGAGTACAACATGAGCAAGCCAAGAGATCCCAAAAACCTGGTCGTCGGCCTCGACATCGGCACCTCCAAGATCGTCTGCATCGTCGCCGAGATCAACGAGGAGGGCGCGCTCGACATCATCGGCATGGGCACGCACCCGTCGCGCGGCCTGCGCCGCGGCGTGGTGGTCAACATCGAGGCCACGGTCAACGCGATCCAGCGCGCGCTGGAAGAGGCCGAGCTGATGGCCGACTGCAAGATCCGCGAGGTCTACACCGGCATCGCGGGCAGCCACATCAAGAGCTTCAACTCGCACGGCATGTTCGCCATCAAGGACAAGGAAATCTCCCAGATGGACGTCGACCGCGTGGTCGATACCGCGCGCGCCGTGAACATTCCCACCGACCAGCAGATCCTGCACACCATCCCGCAGGAATTCATCGTCGACGGTCAGGAAGACGTGCGCGATCCGCTCGGCATGAGCGCCGTGCGGCTGGAGGTGAAAGTCCACATCGTCACCGGCGCCGTCTCGGCCGCGCAGAACATCATCAAGTGCGTGCGGCGCTGCGGGCTCGAGGTGAGCGATCTGGTGCTGCAGCCGCTCGCCAGCGCGATGGCCGTGCTGACCGAGGATGAGAAGGAACTCGGCGTCTGCCTCGTCGACATCGGCGGCGGCACCACCGACATCGCCGTGTTCACCAACGGCGCGATCCGCCACACCGCCGTGATTCCGGTCGCCGGCGACCAGGTCAACAACGACATCGCCGTGGCGCTGCGCACGCCGCCCAAGGAGGCCGAGGACATCAAGATCCAGTACGGCTGCGCGCTGCGGCAACTGGCCGACGCGCGCGACATGATCGAAGTGCCCGGCATCGGCGACCGGCCGCCGCGGACCTTGTCCCGGCAGACGCTGGCCGAGTTCATCGAACCGCGCATGGAGGAGCTGTATTCGCTGGTGCAGGCCGAGCTGCGCCGCTCCGGCTTCGAGGAGCTGCTGTCGTCCGGCATCGTCATCACCGGCGGCTCGGCCGCCATGCAGGGCATGGTCGAGCTGGGCGAGGAGGTGTTCCACATGCCGGTGCGGCTGGGCTGGCCGCGCTACGAGGGCGGGCTCGCCGACGTGGTGCACAACCCGCGCTACGCCACCTGCATGGGCCTGCTGCTGGCGGGCCTGGAAGCGCGCGGGCGCGACGCGCCCAAGCTCTCGGGCAACAGCTTCAAGGACGTGCTGGAGCGCATGAAGAGCTGGTTCAAGGGGAATTTCTGACGGTGCGGCGCATCGTCGAAACGGAATTTGGCGGTCGTGTCGCCCGCAGGGGACGACAAACACGCCAATGATTTTGAGTGTGGTTTTTTGTTTTTGGGCAAAGGAGGAAGGACGATGTTTGAACTGATGGATGTGGATACCCAGGATGCGGTGATCAAGGTGATCGGCGTGGGCGGCTGCGGCGGCAACGCGGTCGACCACATGATCGCCTCGGGCCTGAACGGCGTGGAGTTCATCGCCGTCAACACCGACGCGCAGGCGCTGAAGCGCAACCAGGCCAAGATGCAGTTGCAACTGGGCAATGGCGTGACCAAGGGCCTGGGCGCGGGCGCGAACCCCGACGTCGGCCGCGAGGCCGCGCTGGAAGACCGCGAGCGCATCGCCGAACTGATCGACGGCGCGGACATGCTGTTCATCACCGCCGGCATGGGCGGCGGCACCGGCACCGGCGCAGCCCCGGTGGTCGCCGAGGTCGCCAAGGAGCTTGGCATCCTGACCGTGGCCGTCGTCACCAAGCCCTTCATGTTCGAGGGCAAGCGGGTGCGCGCCGCCAACGCCGGTATCGAGGCGCTTTCGCGCCACGTCGATTCGCTGATCATCATCCCCAACGAGAAGCTGATGCAGGTGCTGGGCGAGGACGTGTCCATGCTCGACGCCTTCAAGGCGGCCAACAACGTGCTGCACGGCGCGGTCGGCGGCATCGCCGAGGTCATCAACTGCCCGGGGCTGGTCAACGTCGACTTCGCCGACGTGCGCACCGTGATGAGCGAGATGGGCATGGCGATGATGGGCTCGGCGCAGGCCAGCGGCGAGAACCGCGCGCGCATCGCCGCCGAGCAGGCCGTGGCGAGCCCGCTGCTGGAAGACGTGAACCTTGCCGGCGCGCGTGGCGTGCTGGTCAACATCACCGCATCCAGCAGCGTGAAGATGAAGGAAATCCACGAGGTGATGAACACCATCAAGGGTTTCACCGCCGAGGAGGCCACCGTCATCGTCGGTCAGGTGCTCGACGACGGCATGGAGGACACCCTGCGCGTGACGATGGTCGCCACCGGCCTGGGCAACCCCGTCGCCCGCCAGCAGCCCAAGCCCATGCAGATCATCCGCACCGGCACCGACGATGCGCCGATGATGGTGGGCGGCGTCGGCGAAGACCTGCCCAACGTGATGACCAGCCGCCGCAGCCGCACCATCCAGGCGATGGCCGACTCCGGCATCGACACGCTGGACATCCCGGCCTTCCTGCGCAAGCAGGCCGACTGAACGGGCGGCACCATGCGTGCGCACGGGGTGAACCGCCGGCGCGGGAACCGGTCGCATGACGGTTCCCGCATATTCGGCGCCGGTCGGCCGACCGGCTAAAATGACGGCATGATCAAGCAACGCACCCTGAAGGCCCCGGTCAAGACGACCGGCGTCGGCCTGCATTCCGGCGTCAAGGTCGAGATGACCCTGCACCCGGCCGGACCCGACACCGGCATCGTGTTCCGCCGCATGGATCTCGATCCGCCGGCCGAGCTCAAGGCCGATCCCTTCCTCGTCACCGACACCCGGTTGTGTTCGCTGCTGGAATCCGGCCCGGCCAAGGTGTCCACCGTCGAGCATCTGATGTCCGCGCTCGCGGGACTCGGTATCGACAACCTGCTGGTCGACCTCACCGGCCCCGAGATTCCGATTCTGGACGGCTCCGCGGCGCCCTTCGTATTCCTGCTGCAGTCCGCCGGCATCGTCGAGCAGGACGCGCCCAAGCGCTACGTGCGCATCAAGGCGCCGATCGAGGTGCGGGACGGCGACAAGTGGGCGCGCTTCGTGCCGCACAACGGCTTCCGGGTCGAGTTCACCATCGATTTCAAGCATCCGGTGTTCGACAAGGGCGGCAACACGGTCAGCATCGACTTCGCCGACACCGCCTACGCGAAGGAAGTCGCGCGCGCGCGCACCTTCGGCTTCATGCACGAGGTCGAATACCTGCGCAACAACGGGCTGGCGCTCGGCGGTTCGCTCGACAACGCCATCGTCATGGACGAGTACCGCGTGCTCAACCAGGACGGCCTGCGCTACGACGACGAGTTCGTCAAGCATAAGGTGCTCGACGCCATCGGCGACCTCTACCTGCTCGGGCATCCGATCATCGGCGCCTTCGAGGCCTACAAGTCGGGCCATGCGCTGAACAACGCCCTGCTGCGCGAGCTGACGCGGCGTCAGGAGGCCTGGGAAACCGTCAGCTTCGCCCAGGAGGCGGACGCGCCGCCCGCCTACTTGCGCCTGCATCCGCTCGCGGCATGATCGTCCTGCGCCTGCTGCTCGTCGCCGTGCTCGTCGCGGTGGCGGCGCTCGCGCTGGCCTGGCTCGTCACCGGCAACCGCAAATACCTCGGCCACATCGGCCGCGTGCTGCGCTTCGCGCTCGTCGTCGGCGTCGTCGCGGCGCTGTTCTACGTGGTGGAGCGGCTGGTGCTGCGCTAAGTCGACCGGCCGGGGCCATGAGCCGCCCGGCCCGGGCGGCTTTCCGGGCAGGGGAACCGTTGTGGCCTGCGCGGGTCTGACCGCATGTTCCCGACCGGGAACGCGCGATGGGACCGTCGCGCTTGCTAGTACATTCGTCCCGTCTATATTGGTACAAATAAAGTTTCAGGAGGGCCGGTCGTTAATGGGCGGCGGTGCCGCCCATTGCCCATTCGGCACCGCCAGAGGAGACCGTCGTGCGCAATACGCAAGCCTTGTATGCCCGTTATCGTTACCGGATCGGCGTGGTCGCGCCGGCCTCGCCGGACCGGCGACAGGATGCGCTTGCGCCGGTGCGGTCCGCGCTGGCGACCATCGAGGCCGTGCTGTCGCAACCCTGTTTCGCGCATCCCGGCGCGCTCGATCAGGATGGCGTCCATGCCTACGCGCTGGCGCTGATGCAACTGCGCGAGCGCGCCAATGCCGCCGGCTGCGTGCGCCTGACCGATGCCTGCGACGCCCTGGCGGTGACGGTGGCCGAGTTGATCGAGCGCCGTGCGCCCGGCCATCCGGGCCGGTGGGAGAGCCTGAAGCAGTTCGTCGTCCATGCCCGGGCGATGATCGAACGGGAAATGGCCCGCCCCGCGGTCTGCCCCCTGCCCGATTACGGAATGACCGGAGGCGCCCGCCTCGTCTCGCACTGAGCGCGGCGCGCCTTCGCGCGCGCCCGGCGCCGTTCGCCGCCCGAGCCGCGTTCTCGGCTACGATGCGGCTCTCGCTTTCCCGACAGCACCCCATGTCCCGATTCGACACGCCGGTCTTGCGCAGCCTGCTGCGTGCGCATCCCGACTGGTTGCCGGACGGCCCGCCGGATTCGGCGGCCGCGCTGGTCGACGCCTACGATCCACTTTATCCGCGGCTTGAGTCGCGCCTGTGGGCGGCGGACGACGCGGCTTTCGACGACGGGCTGGCGCGTTACCAGGCGCTGTTCCGCGAGCAGCAGGCCCTGATCGACGCGACCGGCGCGCGCGCGCAGCACCGTTTCGTGATCGGCATCCCGGTTGCCGATCGCCCGGCGCATCTGCGTCAGTGCCTGGAGAGCATCCTCCAGTTGTGCCGTCTCTACGGTTACGGCGGACGCGACGCCGACGGGCGCTACGCCGGGGTCGAGGTGATCGTGTCGGAAGACAGCCGCGAACCGCGGCACGTCGCCGCGCACCGCGCGCTGGTCGAGACGTATCGCGAACAGGGCTTGAAGGTCGCGCATTTCGATCTGCCCGAACAATACGCGCTGCTGCAGGCGATCCCCGAGTCAACGCGGCGGCAGGTGGAGCGATTGCTCACTGACCAGCCGGCCGGGCGTTTCTACCAGAAAGGCCAAGCCGCCAACCGCAATCTCTGCATTCTGAAGATGCGCCAGCGCGCGCCGGACAAGGGCCGCGCGCTCTACTACCTGGTGGACAGCGACCAGGCTTTTCTCGTGAACCGCCAGACGGCCGCGGGCGAGGCGGTCGTACCGGCGCTCAATTACTTCTACTGCATCGACCGCATTTTCCGCACCGCCGACGTGCGCGTGCTGAGCGGCAAGCTGGTCGGCGATCCGCCGGTGTCGCCCGCGGTGATGGCGGCGAATTTTCTCGACGATGCGCTCGCCTTTCTCGACCGCATCGCGGCCTGCGACCCGCACTCCCCGTGCGGCTTTCACGGGCAGACGGCGCCGCTGCCGGGCGACGCGGCCTATCACGATCTGGCGCACCTGTTCGGGTTCGCGGCGCAGACGCCGGCCTTCGACTACCGCTGCCCTTTGCCGCAGCCGCACGACTATGCCGCCTGCCTCGCGGGCTTCGCCGGCCGCCTCCGCGCCTTTTTTTTCGGCGAGCATCCCACGCGCCGGACCGGCTTCCGCTACGCGGGCGACTTCGCCGCGCCGGCGCCGGCGCGCACGATCTATCCCGGCAATACCGTCGTCGACGACGAGGGTTTGCGCTACATCATTCCCTTCGGCCATCTGCGGCTGCGCATGTCCGGCCCCACCGCGGGCCGCCTGATCCAGGCCGAGATCGGCGCGCGCTTCGCCACGGCCAACCTGCCGATGCTGCATCGCCGCATCGCCGCCGACGACACCCGCGACGAATTCCGGCCGGGCGTGATCGAGGGCCCGGACGCCGCCGTCGACATCTCGAACGAATTCGAGCGCCAGTTCTTCGGCGACCTGATGCTGTTCTCCGTGGCGGACTGGCTGAAGACGCGCACGCTGGACGCGCTGACCGACGCCGATGCGGTGGCCGCCACCGTCGCGCGCGTGGAGAGCGAACTGCTCGGTTTGTACGCCGGGAAGCGCGATGCGGTGAACGCGCGCCTGGATGACCTCGACCGCTGGCTCGACACCGTGCCGGCAGGCCTGTGCGATGGCCCGGCGCTCGACCGCATCCGGCAGTTCCGGCGCGACCTCGCCGCCAATTTCGGCGCCGATTCGACGGCCTGGCGCCAGATCGGCGACCCCGCGCATCGCGTCGCGCGCCGCGCGCAGATCGTCGACGCGCTGACGCGCTACCGCGACGAACGCGCCGCCTGGGACAGGCTGGTCACGACGTGAGCGCGTCGGCGGCGTGGGCGATGAGCGTTTCGCGGGCGTCGGCGTAAGCGCGTTCGGCGCGGGCCAGGACCGCCGCGTCGAGCGCGAGTTCGGGGTAGACGGTCGGCGTCCGCACCACGCGCCCGGCGGCGATCGCGGGCGAGGAATCCCCGGCGCCGGCGACGCCGGTCTTCGTAAAGGTCCGATAGGTCTCGGTCAGGGGCGTGGCGAGCTTGAGCCAGGCGCCGAGCGCCGCCAGCAGGCGCGGCGTGTCGGTGCGCGCCAGCGGCGCGTCGAAATAGACGTAGCCGCCGGGGTGGCGGCGGGCGAAGTCCGCCAGCGCCGCCAGCCGCTCGACGTAGTAAGCGGCCGCCCCCGCCGGCGTCGCGTAGGGATCGTCGGCCGGCTTGCGCGCGAACAGGCCGACGATGCTCCTCAGCGTCGGTTCGGGCGGCCGCAGGGCCATGAGCACGGACACCTCGGTGTCGCCGAGCCCTTCCGGCGCGAACGCGTGGTCGTTGTGCAGCAGCTTGTCGAACAGGTAGCGGCTGCCGGGCTTGAAGGCGGCATGCGTGGCGTAGGCGCACGCCTGCCGCGCCAGATCGTCGATGCCGGCATAGCTCAGGTGCATTTCGTAATAGCCGTCGATCTCGGGATGCGAGCCGAGGATATGGCCGATCAGGCTGGTGTAGGCGCGCATGTGGCTGAGCAGGAAAATGCGCGCGACGGGGACGTTCACGAGGTGCGGGCGCCCGACGCGTGGTGGCGGAGCAGGCGCGTGAGCGCATCCTTCAGGGGACCGTCCTCGATGCCGGCGTTCAGTTGGGCCAGATCGTCCAGCGCCCGGGGCGGCAGGCCGGTTTTTTCGACCGGCGGCGCGTAGCGCGCCGACAGATTCGGGTCGACCGCTATACGGACCTGGGCGACGCCCTGGGTTTCCAGCCGGGCGGCCAGCGCGTCGGCCTGCTGGCGCAGCCGGCTGGCGACGGCGCCGCTGGCGCAGGCCAGCGTGAGCACCCCGGCGTCCAGCCCGCGCACGCGCACGTGTCCGGTCAGCGCGGCGGGCAGGGCGCGGTCGAGCGCGCCTTGGAGCCGCAGCAGCGCCTGCGCCCGTGCGGCCAGCCCGTGCGGCAGGCTGCCGGCCAGCAGTTCTGCCAGCGAGGCCGCGTTCATGCCCCGGGAACCCCCGGCCGGCGAACGACTCGGAATCCTGTCATCGTGGCGACGCGGGCAGGCCGGAGCGTCATGTTAAGATTCAAGGCTTTACCGCGCCCTGCGGGCATTTCGGACTCCCCATGCTGCAATCCGTGTTCAAGAAGGTCTTTGGCAGCCGCAACGAACGGCTGGTCAAACAATACCTGCAAAAGGTCAAGGCGATCAACGCGCTTGAACCGGCGATGGAGAAGCTTTCCGACGCCGACCTGGCCGCGAAGACGGCCGCGTTCCGGACACGGCTGGAACAGGGCGAGGCACTCGACAAGCTGCTTCCGGAAGCCTTCGCCGTGGTGCGCGAAGGCGCGAAGCGCGTGCTCGGCATGCGCCACTTCGACGTGCAGTTGATCGGCGGCATGGTGCTGAACGAGGGCAAGATCGCCGAGATGCGCACCGGCGAGGGCAAGACGCTGATGGCCACGCTGGCCGCCTACCTCAACGCCCTGCCCGGCAAGGGCGTACACGTGGTCACGGTGAACGACTACCTCGCGCAGCGCGACGCCGAGGCGATGGGGCGGCTGTACGGCTTTCTCGGACTTTCCACCGGCATCAACCTCTCGCAGATGCCGCACGACCAGAAGCAGCAGGCCTACGCCGCCGACATCACCTACGGCACCAACAACGAATACGGCTTCGACTACCTGCGCGACAACATGGTCTACCAGGTGAGCGACAAGGTGCAGCGTCCGCTCCATTTCGCCATCATCGACGAGGTCGACTCCATCCTCATCGACGAGGCGCGCACGCCGCTCATCATTTCCGGCCAGGCCGACGACAACACCGACCTGTACGTGCGCGTCAACGCCGTGCCGCCGCGGCTGAAACGGCAGGAGACGGAAGAAGGCGAGGGCGATTACTGGGTCGACGAAAAGGCGCGCCAGGTGCTGCTGTCCGAGTCGGGGCACGAGAAGGTCGAGGCCGTGCTGAACGAGCTGGGCCTGCTGCCCGAGGGCGGCAGCCTGTACGACGCCTCCAACATCATGCTGATGCACCACGTGTACGCCGCGCTGCGCGCGCACGCGCTGTTCTTCAGGGATCAGCACTACGTGGTGCAGCCGGGTTCCGACGGGCGGGGCGAGGTCGTCATCGTCGACGAATTCACCGGCCGCCTGATGAGCGGCCGCCGCTGGTCGGAAGGCCTGCACCAGGCCGTCGAGGCGAAGGAAGGCGTGGCGATCCAGAAGGAGAACCAGACGCTCGCCTCGATCACCTTCCAGAACTATTTCCGCATGTACCAGAAGCTCTCGGGCATGACCGGCACGGCGGACACCGAGGCCTTCGAATTCCAGAGCATCTACGGTCTCGAAACCGTGGTCATCCCCACGCACCGGCCGATGATCCGCAAGGACGAGCACGATCAGGTCTACCGCACCGGGCGCGAGCGCGACCAGGCGGTCATCAACGACATCCGCGCGCGCAACGCCGGCGGCCAGCCGGTGCTGGTCGGCACTACCTCCATCGAGGCGAACGAACAGCTCGCCGCCGCCCTGAAGAAGGCCGGCCTGCCGCACAACGTGCTGAACGCGAAGCAGCACGCGCGCGAGGCCGAAGTCATCGCGCAGGCGGGCATGCCGGGCGCGATCACCATCGCCACCAACATGGCAGGCCGCGGCACCGACATCGTGCTCGGCGGCAACATCCACAAGGAAATCGAGACGATCCAGGCGGACGAGGCGTCGTCCGACGGCGACAAGGACGCGCGCACCGCCGCGCTCAAGGCTGAGTGGCAGACGCGCCACGACGCGGTGATCGTCGCCGGCGGCCTGCACATCATCGGCACCGAGCGCCACGAATCCCGCCGCGTCGACAACCAGTTGCGCGGCCGCTCCGGCCGCCAGGGCGACCCGGGCTCCAGCCGCTTCTTCCTGTCGCTCGAAGATCCGCTCCTGCGCATCTTCGCCTCCGACCGCGTCGCCGCGATCATGGACCGCCTGAAGATGCCCGAGGGCGAGGCGATCGAACATCCCTGGGTCACGCGCGCGATCGAAAACGCGCAGCGCAAGGTCGAGCAGCGCAACTTCGACATCCGTAAGCAGCTCCTCGAATACGACGATGTCTCGAACGACCAGCGCAAGGTCATCTACGAACAGCGCAACGAACTCCTGGCCAGCCTCGAAATCGGCGAAACCATCCGCGCCATGCGCCACGACGTGCTGAACGAGGCGATCGACCTGCATATCGCGCCGGGCAGCATGGACGAGCAGTGGGACGTGGCCGGCCTGGAAAAATCGCTCGCCGCGCAGTTCAGCCTCGACCTGCCGCTGCAGCAGTGGCTGGACGCGGACACGACGCTGGACGAAAGCGGCCTGCGCAGGAAGATCTGCGAAACCGCGGACGAATCCTACGCCGCCAAGGAAGCCCTGGTCGGCGCCGACGGCCTGCGCCAGTTCGAGCGCGCGGTGATGCTGCAGAGCCTGGATACCCACTGGCGCGAACACCTGTCCGCGCTCGATCACCTGCGCCAGGGCATCCACCTGCGCGGTTACGCGCAGAAGCAGCCCAAGCAGGAATACAAGCGCGAGGCCTTCGAGCTTTTCTCGGCCATGCTCAGCGCGATCAAGGCTGAGGTCACGCAGATCACCACCACCGTGCAGGTGCGCGCGCCCGAGGACGTCGCCGCCGTCGAACTGCGCGAGCCCGAGTCCATGCAGTTCCAGCACACCGAGTACGACGAGGCCCAGGATTTCGCCGCCGCGGCGGCCGAAACCGCCGAGGCCGCCGCGCCGGTTGCCGCGTATCCCAAGGTCGGCCGCAACGAACTCTGTCCCTGCGGCTCGGGCAGGAAATACAAGCACTGCCACGGCAGACTTGCCTGAGGAGCGTCCGCCATGCCGTATTACGTGTTCCGACTGGGCATGTTCAAGGTGCTGGAAAAGCAGGGTGAGTGGGCGAGCTTCAAGGACGCGAAGAAGCACGTCAACGAACTGCGCAAGACGCTCGACCCCAAGAGCGGCGACCAGTACAAGATGATCTTCGCCGAGAACGAGATCGCCGCACAGGAGACGCTCACCGCCGAGCGCGAGCTGGATCAGTCTCTTTCCGGCGACGACTGGTAAGCGTCTCCGTAAACCCGCTGCGCTGCGGGCTTGCCCGGTCATCGGCCGCCCGCTACGGTTTCTGGACGTTTTTTCCGCCAAGCCCCTGATATGGCCGAATACAACGAAGACGCCTACCGCCAGGCCCGCCGGGCCTACATCGAACACAACTGCCCGTTCGAGCGCGCGCTGCTGTCGAGCTGCGTCGCCTGCGGCCGTGCGCGCAAGATCAATCTCGCCGAGCGCGAAGCCATCGCCTGCGGCGACGCCCATGTCCGGCCGTATTGCATGGCGTTCTACCAGGCCTTGCACGACAACGCGCAGTTCGCGCTCAAGGTCCATCCCGACGCGCCCTGGCCCTTCGGCAAGGAGATTCGCGCGCAATGCGGGGGCGTGCGGGGGCTGGCGGCCGCGCAGGGCCACCCCGGCGACGAGGCCACGGACGTCGCCGATACGGTGTTGCAGGCGCTGACGCGCTACGGCGATCAGGCGGCCTTCCCGTATTCCGAAATCATGCGCACGGTTGCGCATTTCGAGCCGCGCAAACGGCGGCGCTGAGGGAACCCGGGCCGGCCTCCGGCGGTCGCTTGGTGGCCCATGCCGGTTTGGCTAGACTGTAGAACATGCGCGCTGCGTTCCGCCGATTCCTGTTGACCTGCCTGATGCTGATGCTTCCGCTCGAAGCGTTCGCGTCGGCGGCCATGCTCGGCTGCGCGCTGTCCCATCCCGACGCGCGCGCGGTCGCCGCCGCCCCGCCGGCCTGTCACGACGAGACGCCCGCCCAACCCGCGACGCCGGTTCACCACGACTGCGCGCACTGCGCCGTCTGCCATCTGGCTTCGGCGCTGCCGATCCCGGCGCCGGCCGCCGCGCCGGCCGAGCGTCCGCCGGCGGCGTATCCGCATTTCGTGAGCAACCGTTTCGACGGCTTCATTCCCGACGGCCCCGAGCGGCCGCCTCGATCGCGTCTCGCCGCATGCTGAACGGCGCCGCTCCGGCGGCGCGTGACCGGATCATGCGCGGCCCCGCCGCGCAGCGAGGAACACCATGAAAACGAATGCTTTACGGCATGCCGCGTGCTGCGCCTGTCTGCTGGCCGCCTCGCCCGCGCCGGCGGACGACGCGGCCCACCCGGCCCTGCCCGATGCGGCGAGCGGCATTTTCTCCGATTACCGCGCGTGGCGGCCCCCGGCCCGCATCGACTGGCGAACGGCCAACGACCGCGTGGCCGGTTTCGACGCGGCGCCCGATGCGGCCGCGTCGCCGGCGGGCGACGGCGATGCCGCGCCGGCGCAGGCCGACCACGGCCATCATCACCACCATCATTGAGGACGCGGCCATGAAATCACGATTGTGGATTCCGCTCGCGCTGGCCGTTGCGTTGCCCGGCTGCGCGTCGCTGTCGTCCGACGGCGGCGTCGGCGCCGTGCAGGCCGACCTGCGCGCCCATCTGCCCCAGGCTGTCGGACTGTCCCGCGACGATGCCCGGGCGCGGGTAAGCGCACTGTTGGCCCGGCCGCTGACGGCCGACGACGCGGTGCAGATCGCCCTGCTCGACAATCCCGGCCTGCTCGGCGGCTTCGACGCGCTGATCGAGGCCGAGACCCGCGTGGTCGCGGCGCGGCGCCTGCCCAACCCGGGCATCTCGATCGCGCGCCTGACGCGCGGCGACGAAGTCGAATGGGAGCGCAGCCTGCATCTCGATCTGGCGCGCCTGCTGACGATGCCCTTGCGGGCCGACGTCGAATCGCGCCTGTACGAGCGCGCCCGCCGCGCGCTCGTGCTCGACGTGCTGCGGCTCGCCGCCGACACGCGCCGCGCCTGGATCGAAGCCGTGGCGGCGGCGCAGTCGGCCGGCTACCGGCGGGATGTGCTGGAAGTTGCCGAGGCGGGCGCCGATCTGGCGCGCCGCATGGCCGAAACCGGCAACTGGAGCGTGCTGCGGCAGACCCGCGAACAGCGCGCCTACGCCGACGCCGCGCTGGCCGCGGCGCGCGCCGAACAGGCGTCGAAGCGGGCGCGCGAACGGCTGGTCCGTCTGCTCGGCCTGGACGACGACGCGAACCTGCGCCTGCCCGAGCGCCTGCCCGACCTGCCCGCTGCGCTGCCGCCTCTGCCGGCGGTCGAGCAGCAGGCGATGGACACGCGCATCGATCTCCAGGTGGCGCGGCTGCAGGCCGAGGCGCTGGCCGCCGACCTCGGCCTCACCCGGCGCACGCGTTTCGTCAACGTGCTCGAACTGGGCGTGATCGACAACGATTCGAATCTCGAACCGAATCAGCGCGGCTACGAAATCAGCTTCGAGCTGCCGTTGTTCGACGGCGGCGCCACGCGCGTGGCCGCCGCCGAGGCGCGCTATCGGCAGGCATTGATGCAGGCGCGCGAACTGGCCGTCGACGCGCGCTCGCAGGTGCGCGAGGCCCATGCCCTGCGGCAGAGCCAGTACGCCATTGCGCGCCATCTGCGCGACGAGGTCGTGCCGCTGGCGCAGCGCGCCTCCGATGAAACCCTGCTGCGCTACAACGGCATGCTGGTCGACGTGTTCGCGCTGCTCGCCGACGCCCGCGAGCGGGTGACGGCGGTCAGCGCCGCGCTCGATGCCCAGCGCGACTACTGGCTGGCCGAAGCCGATTTCGCCGAAGCCCGCGTCGGCCGGCCCGCCGAGCGTCCCATCGGCGCGCCGCCGCTTGTCGCTTCCGCCCGCGCGGACGGCCATTGAAAGGATCATCATGACAACCCGACGTGAATTTTTCCGCCTGGCCGGCGCGGTCGCCGCCACCGGCGCCAGTGTCACCCTGGTCGACCGCGCCGCGCTCGCCGCGCTGCCCGACATCGTCAGCGCGGACACGGCCGCCACCGCGCCGCCCCTCGTCCCGCCCAGCGGGCGGCCCTACAACCCCGTGGTCACGCTGAACGGCTGGACCCTGCCCTGGCGCATGAAGAACGGCGCGAAGGAATTCCATCTGGTCGCCGAGCCCGTGGTGCGCGAAATCGCGCCCGGCATGAAGGCGCATCTGTGGGGCTACAACGGCCAGTCGCCGGGGCCGACCATCGAGGTGGTCGAAGGCGACCGGGTGCGGCTCTACGTCACCAACCGCCTGCCCGAGCACACCACCATCCACTGGCACGGCCAGCGCCTGCCCAACGGCATGGACGGCGTCGGCGGGCTGACCCAGCCGCACATCAAGCCGGGCGAGACCTATGTCTACGAGTTCGTCGCGCGCCGGCCCGGCACCTTCATGTATCACCCGCACGCCGACGAGATGGTGCAGATGGCGATGGGCATGATGGGCTTCTGGGTCACGCATCCCAAGGGCCGGCATCCGCTGATCGACCCGGTCGACCGCGATTTCTGCTTCCTGCTGAACGCCTACGACATCGACCCCGGCAGCTACACGCCCAGCGTCAACACCATGACCGACTTCAATCTCTGGACCTGGAACAGCCGCGCCTTTCCCGGCATCGATTCGCTGAACGTCCGGCTCGACGACCGGGTGCGCGTGCGCATCGGCAATCTCACCATGACCAACCACCCCATCCATCTGCACGGCGTCGAATTCGAAGTCACCGGCACCGACGGCGGCCCGGTGCCGAAGTCGGCGCGCTGGCCGGAAGTGACGACCGACGTCGCGGTCGGCCAGATGCGGCAGATCGAATTCCGCGCCGATGAGCCCGGCGACTGGACCTTTCACTGCCACAAGAGCCATCACACCATGAACCCGATGGGCCACGGCGTGCCCACGATGATCGGCGTCGACCAGCGCGGTCTGGCCGACAGGATCGCGCGGCTGGTGCCCGGCTACATGAGCATGGGCAGCGGCGGCATGGCCGAGATGGGCGAGATGCAGATGCCGCTGCCGGAAAACACGCTGCCGATGATGACGGGCGACGGGCCCTACGGCCCCATCGAGATGGGCGGCATGTTCACCGTCGTCAAGGTGCGCGCCGACCAGAAGCCGGGCGACTACGCCGACCCCGGCTGGTACGCGCAGCCGCCCGGCACCCGGGCGCGGGCCGTCGAAACGCCGCCGGCCCCGGCGGCGCATGCGCCGGCGCCCGGCAAGCCCGGCGACGTCGAAGTGACGGTCCGCAAGCCGGTCCAGCACCGGCATTGAGCGGACAGGATCGGGGGCGCGCGCGCCGGTTCAGCCGGGCGGCGCAAAACGCAGCGCCGCGGCGAAGCCGTGCCCGCCGTCCGGGCGCGCCAGCCCCGCGCCGAATTCGAGCCGGGCGTCGGATAGCTGCGCGATGCGCTCGACGATGGACAGACCGAGCCCGCAGCCCTCGGCGTCGGTTTCGCCGCGGGCGAAACGGGCGGTGAGCCGCGCGCGCAGGGCGTCCGGCACGCCGGGGCCGTCGTCGGCCACGCTGAAGCGGCAGCCTTCGGCCGCGCGGGTCAGGCGGACTTCGATGCGGGCGCCCTCGCCGGCGTAGCGCAAGGCGTTGTCGATCAGGTTGCGCGCCGCGACCTCGAACCAGGCCGGCTGCATGACGATCCGGCAGTCCGGCGCCAGCTCGACAGCCAGCGTCTGCGCGTGGCGCGCCGCTTCCGCCGCGCGCCCGGCGCACAGCTCGGCCAGCGCGGGCGCGGGATCGAAGGCCGATTCGCCGGCCGGGTGCGCCGGTTCGACCCGGGCCAGCGTCAGCAGTTGTTCGACCAGATGCGTCATGCGGTCGACCCCGACGATCACCTGATCGAGCGCGCGCCGTCGCGTGTCGTCGGTCGTCGCCCGCTGGGCCACCTGCGCCTGCACCTTGAGGGCCGCGAGCGGCGTGCGCAGTTCGTGCGCCGCGTCCGCGGTGAACCGGCGCTCGTTGTCGAGCGCGGCGGTGACGCGCGGCAGCAGCGCGTTGAAGGCGTCGCGCAGGGGGGCGATTTCGTCCGGCAGGGCGTTGCCGCCGAGCGGCGCGAGGGCGCGCGGGTCGAGCGCGTCGACTTCGCGCGCCAGCGCGTCCACCGGCCCGAGCGCCCGGCGCACCGCCCACCAGACCGCCAGCGCGATGAACGGCAGCGCCAGCGTGGCCGGCACGAGCAGCGGCAGGCCGATTTCGCGCGCCAGCCGTTCGCGCGCGGCGTGGGCCTGCGCGACCGCGATGCGGTAATGGCCGTCGCGGCTCCAGGCTGTGAAGAAGCGCCAGCGCGCGCCGTCGTGCTGGCGCTCGCTGAAACCGTCCGCCAGCCCGGATTCGAAGCCGGCATGTCCGGGCGAGGCGGCCAGCCGGCGGGGCTTGTCGTCGTCGATGTACCAGATCTCGAATGCGGTCGGCACGGGGTTGTGCACGGCGTGCTCGTGCAGCACCTCGACCACGTGCTCGATCTCGCCGCTGCTGACGAAGGCGAGCAGGGTGTCGGCCACCTGCGTCAACTGGCTGTCGAGCAGTTCGTCGGCTTCGTGGTGCGCGCGCTGGTAGACCACGACCGCCGCCAGCAGCCAGACGACCGCCAGCGCGCCGCTCAGCAGCAGCGTCAACTGTCGCCGCAGGGAACGGCGGCTCACGACGCCGACCCCGACAGGGTGTAGCCCGCGCCGCGCACGGTGCGGATCGTGTCGTTGCCGAGTTTCTTCCGCAGGTGGTGGATGTGGACTTCGAGCGCGTTGCTGCCGACCGCGTCGTCCCAGTTGTAGAGCTTTTCCTCCAGCGCGCGCCGGCTCAGCACGCGGCCGGCGTTCTGCATCAGCACGTGCAGCAGATCGAACTCGCGGCCGGTCAGCTCCACCGGCCCGCCCGCCCGCGTGACGGTGCGGGCGGCCGGGTCGAGCACGATATCGTCCAGCGTCAGGCAGGGCGAGGCCTGGCCGTGCGCCCGGCGCAGCAGCGCGCGCAGGCGCGCGGCGATCTCGTCGAGGTCGAAAGGCTTGAGCACGTAATCGTCGGCGCCGAGGTCGAGCCCGCGCACCTTGTCGGCCGACTGGTCGCGCGCGGTGAGAATCAGCACCGGCGTGGCGTCGGAGCGCGCGCGCAGCCATTGCAGCACGGACAGGCCGTCGCGCCTGGGCAGACCGAGGTCGAGCACGACGGCGTCGAAGCGCTCCGCGCCCAGCGCCGCGACCGCGGCCTCGCCGTCGCGCAGCCAGTCGACGGCGTAGCCGGCCTGCATCAGGCCGGCCTTGAGGCCGTCGCCCAGCAGGCGGTCGTCTTCTACCAGCAGGAGGCGCATGACAGGATCACGTTGGACGAGGGCGGCCCGCAATGCCGGCCAGCATAGCAGGCCGGCGCGGCGGCACGAAAGCCGCCCGTGCGTTCAGTCGCGTGTCGGCGGGGGCGTCCGCCGCGGATGCGCGCGGCCGGCGATCATGCGTTGCGCCACGCGTTCGCCGCGCAGATGATGAAACACAAGCGCGGACAGATGCAGTCCCACGAAGGCGAGGATTAGGCCGAAACCGAATTCGTGCGGATCTTCGAGGCGATCCGAGACGGCTTCGGTGAGGCCGGGCCAGATTGCCAGCGGACCGGCGTCGAACTCGCCGGCGGCCAGCCCGAGACCGGTCGCGACCATCAGGCCCATCGTCGCATAGGCGAACAGGTAGGCGAGGCTGGCGAGCGGATCGTGGCCGGCGCGATCCGCGTGCGGCAGCCGCAGCCGCGTCAGCGCGTCGCGCCAGACGGCGGGATGCCAGAGGTCGCGCCAGCGCGCGCTGGCCGGGCCGACCAGTCCCCACAGCACGCGCAGCGCGAGCGCAGCGCCGAGCGCATAGCCGGACAGTATGTGCAGCTCCCAGATCGCGTCTTCGTAAGGGCCATGCTCGAAAGATTCGGCCAACTGGCTGGTGGCGATCAGGGCGAGGATGGATAGCGCCAGGCTCCAGTGCAGCAGCCGCAGGACAGGGTCGAACGCGTGCCAGTCCGCGGGAGCGGGTTTCGGATTCATGGCTTCGGCTCCGGATAGCGAGAATGGGGCCACGATAAGCCGATCTGCTTAGGGCAGGCTTAAGGCGGCGGGGCCGGGCGCGTGACGCAGCCCGCCGTCGCGCGCGCGGCGCGCCGCTTCCTGGTAGTACGCGATCGCATGCCCGATGTCCGCGTCCGGCGGGCGCACCGCCTCGACCGGCTCCATGCGCGCGTTCAGGCGCCAGTCCTCGATCCTGCGGCCGGGGCTCAACACGACCAGACGGTCCGGCGTCAGGTAGCCGAGCTTCTGGTAGGTCGCGATGAAGGCGCGACCTGCATCCGGATAGGCGCGCAGCACGCTGCGGCCGAGGAAACGGTCGCGCTCGGGCAGATTCAGCAGATCAAGCACCGTCGGCACCAGATCGATCTGGCTCGCCAGACGTGTATCGACGCGCGGCGCAATCAGCGCGGGCGCATAGAGGATCGCCGGGATGCGGTAGTTCTCGGGCGGCAGGCTCGTGCGGCCCTTGCTCGATGCGCAGTGATCGGCGACCAGCACGAAGAGCGTGTCCCTGAACCAGGGCTTCGTGCGCGCGGCTTCGATGAAGCGGCCGAGCGCCCAGTCGGCATACTTCACCGCGCCGGATCGGCCGGTGGGCAGGTCGATGCGGCCGTCCGGGAACGTGAACGGCGTGTGGTTCGACGTCGTCATCAGGTGCATGAGGAAAGGTCTGCCGCCGGCGGCGTCGCGGTCCATCAGCTCCAGCGCGTAGTCGTACAGATGCTCGTCGGCCAGCCCCCAGATGTTGCCGAAGCCGCGATGGCGTTCGGGGAACCGGCCGCGGTCGACGGGCTGGTAATGGTTGCCCGAGAAATAGGCGTCCATGTTGTCGAAGCGCGCGTAGCCGCCGTAGACGAAGCGGTTGACGTAGCCGTGGTCGGCCAGCACCGCGCCCAGCGTTTCCAGATCGCGGTTGCGGTCGCGCCAGATGATCGAATGGCCGGGCAGCGGCGGAATCGCCAGCGACAGCGCCTCCAGTCCGCGCACGGTGCGGTTGCCGGCGGCGCGCAGATTGGCGAGGAACAGCCCCGAATCGGCGAGGCGGTCGATATTGGGCGTGAGTCCCTTGCGGTTGCCGCCATGCGCCGTGAAGCCGGACGACAGGCTTTCCAGCGTGACGATGACGATGTTCCGGGGCGCGCCGGCTTCGACGATGCGCGGCAGCTCCGCGGCCGGCGCGAGCTGCATGCCGGCGCGCGTCGCGTAGAAGTCGAAATAGTCGATGGCGTTGTGGGTGAATGCGTAGCCGAAGCTGTACAGACCGTTGGCGGAGAGTTCCTTCTGGTATTCGTTGGCGCCCCGTCGTTGCTCGATGGAAAAGCCCGCCGCGACGCCCGCGGCGACGGCCAGGCTGGAGAACCAGAGCGCGACGCGGGTCGTGCGCGTCGCCTCGGGCGCCGCCGCGCGCGCAAGCCAGTCGCGGCCGGCCCATACCGTGAGCGCCGCCAGCACGGCCAGCATGCCGAGCAGCGCGCCGACCGGAAAGCTCTCGCGGATGTTGCCGACGACTTCGCGGGTGTAGACGAGATAGTCGACCGCGATGAAGTTGAAGCGCACGCCGAACTCGTCCCAGAAGAACCATTCGGCCAGCACGCCGAACCCGAACGCGAACAACAGAACGGCGGCGACGCCCCATGCCTGCAGCCGGCGCAGCGGGCCGGCCGGCCGACGGCGGCCGAGCGCGCCTTCGATCGCCAGCAGCGCGGGCAGCATGAGTGCGAGCGTGGCCAGATCGAACAGCAGGCCGACGCCCATGACCGTCAGCAGCGACGACAGGCTCAATTGCGCGGCCTGCCAGCTCGCCGCGGCAAGCGCCAGGCGCAGGCCGCTGTGCAGCAGCAGGAAAAGCGCGGCCAGCCAGGCGCTCAGCGGGTAGGGGCGGGCGAACCGGAGCAGCGGGGCAGGCACGGGCATGCGACATCCTTTCGGGAGGATGCGTACTGTCGCGTCGCGCGCTTAAGACAGGCTTAAGCTTGCGCGATCAGGATTGCGTTCGAGCCAGCCCGGGCTGGCCGGCGCGGTGTGCTGCGCCCTTCATGTCGACCTGATGACGAGGCATCGTGATCCGACGGGTAAGCCATTTCCTGTTGCTGATGTGTTTCATCGTCCTGCAGACGATGACGCCGTTCATCCACGCCCATACGGGTGCGGCGCAATGGAACCACGCGGGCTGGCTGCATCTGCATACCGGCTTTGCGGATGCCGGCGACGCAGGGCACGCGCACGTCGCGAACGAACACGGCAAGGAAGCAGTCGTCGCCGACGGGTTGCCGGGGCGCGTCAAGGCGGCCGTGCCGCCGTCCGGCGCGCCGATGCTCCCCCGGATCGAAGCCGTGGCCTGCGCGGCCGCACCGCGCGCGCCGTCCGCAAACGCCTCGCCGCGACCGCCCGCGGCGCCGCCTCCCCATACCCTGCCCTTCGCATTGGCGCCGCCGCGCGCCTGATCGACCGGGCGGCGCGCCGTGTGGCGCGCCGAATATCGATCAGTCGCATACGGAGCGCTTGCATGTCTGTTCTTACCGTTGTGTCCGCCCGCCGCGCGTTGGGCGCGGGGGCGTTGTGGATGTTGTCGTGCGCGATGCCGGCTTCGGCGGCCGAGGTGCTGCCGTCGAGCGCGGCGCAGCAGCGGAATCTCGGCATCGCCGTCGCGCCGGCCGTGCCGCGCGCGTCGAGCGCCACCCTGGCCTACCCGGCGCGGGTCGCGCTGTCGCCGTCGGGCGTGCGTGTCGTGGCCGCGGCCGGCGCGGCGCTCGTCGTGCAACTTCACGTGCAGGCGGGCGATGCCGTGCGGCAGGGCGCGCCGCTGGTCAGCCTGTCGATGCCGGGGCTGGCCGAGGCGCAGGCGGCCTTGACGTTGGCGCGCGTGCGCGTGCGGCTCGCAGCGGACAACGCCGCGCGCGACGATCGACTCTTCGCCGAAGGCCTGATCGCCGAATCGCGTCTGCGGGCCGCGCGCGCCGAGGCGCAGTCCGCGCAGGCGAATCTGGCGGCGGCGCAGACGGCGCGTACGCTGCTCGGCCAGGGCGCGGCGTCCGGCAGCACGCTGACGCTGACCGCGCCGATGGCGGGCGTAGTGGTCGAAAGCCCGGTCGAACCCGGTCAGCGGGTCGACGCCGGCATGCCGCTGCTGAAGCTGGCCGACCTGTCGCGGCTGATGCTGGAGATACCGCTGAGCCCGGCGGAAGCGCAGGGCGTTACCGTCGGCATGGACGTGCGCGTGGCGGACAGCGCGGCAAGCGGCCAAGTGACCGCGGTGCTGCCGCAGCTCGACGCGGCGCAGAGCGTGCTCGTGCGCGCGCGTCTCGTCGACCCGCAGAAACGCCTGCGGCCGGGCCAGTCGGTCCGGGCGACGCTGGCGGGGCGGACGGCGGCGCGGACGCAGACGGTGCCGGCCGGCGCGCTGGTCTGGAAGCTCGATGCGCCCTACGTGTTCGTCGAGACCGCGCAGGGCTTCGCGCCGACGCGCGTGACGCTCGTCCGGCGAAATGCGCGCGAGGCCGAGGTCGGCGGGCTGGCCGCGGGCAGCCGCGTCGCGGTCGCGGGCGTGGCCGCGCTCAAGGCGCAATGGTTGTCGGAGTGAGCCATGCTGACATCCATTACCGCATTCGCGCTGGCGCGGCGCTGGCTGGTTCTCGTTCTGGCAGGGGTGTTGGCGGGACTGGGCGTGCGTGCCTTCCAGTCGATTCCGATCGATGCCTTTCCTGACGTTTCGACGACGCAGGTCAAGCTGATCCTGAAAGCGCCCGGCATGACGCCGGAAGAAGTCGAGGCGCGCATCACCCAGCCGGTCGAGACCGAACTGCTGGGGATTCCGCGCCAGACCATTCTGCGCAGCCAGTCGAAGAATGCGCTGGCCGACATCACCGTCGATTTCGCGGAAGGCACCGACATCTACTGGGCCCGGCAGCAGGTGGCCGAGCGCTTCGCCAACGTCAAGGGCGATCTGCCGGCCAACGTTTCGGGCGGACTGGCGCCGATCTCGACACCTCTGTCCGAGCTTTTCATGTTCACCGTCGAAGGCCCGTTGTCGCTGGCGGACAAGCGCACGCTGCTCGACTGGACGATCCGCCCGCAACTGCGGGCTTTGCCCGGCGTGGCCGACGTCAACGCGCTCGGCGGCCGGGTCGAGACGTTCGCGGTGAGTCCGGACGCCGCGGCGCTGGCCGCCCGCGGCGTGACGCTCGACGAATTGCGCGATGCGCTTGCGCGGAACACCCGCAACGACGGCGCGGGCCGCGTCGACGAGGGCGAGGAAACCTGGGTGGTGCGCGTCGACGGCGGCGTGCGGTCGTTCGACGATCTGCGCGGCGTCGGGATCAAGACCGTCGGCGGCGTGGTGGTGACCGTCGGCGACGTCGCGCAGGTCGGGCAGGATGCGCTGACGCGCTACGGCGCGGTGACGCAGAACGGCCGGGGCGAGGCCGTCGAAGGCCTGGTGATCGGCCTGAAGGGCGTGAACGCGGGCGCGCTCATCCAGCGCGTCAAGGCGAAGCTGGCGGACATCCAGGCCACGCTGCCCGAGGGCGTGACGATCTCGCCGTTCTACGACCGCTCGCAACTGGTCGACCGCGCCGTGGGCACGGTCAGCCGCGCGCTGATCGAGGCGGCCGTGCTGGTGGCGGCGCTGCTGCTGCTGTTTCTCGGCAACCTGCGGGCCGCGCTCGTCGTCGCGCTGATCCTGCCCCTGAGCGTGCTCGCCACCTTCGTGCTGATGCGCCTGTCCGGCCTGTCGGCCAACCTGATGAGCCTGGGCGGGCTCGCCATCGCCATCGGCCTGCTGGTCGACGCCGCCGTGGTGGTGGTGGAGAACGTCGTCGCCCATCTGGCGCACGATCCCGGGCGCACGCGGGAAACGCCGGCCCAGCGCGTGCTGTGGGCGGTGCAGGAAGTCGCCCGGCCGGTGGCCTCGGGCATCGCCATCATCGCCATCGTGTTCCTGCCGCTGCTGACCCTGCAGGGGCTGGAAGGCAAGCTCTTCGCACCGGTGGCGCTGACCATCGTGTTCGCACTCGCCGCGTCGCTGCTGCTCGCGATCACCGTCATTCCGGTGCTGGCCTCGCTGCTGCTGAAGCAGGCGCCGCATGCGGACCCCTGGCTGCTGCGCACGATCCAGTGCGCCTATACGCCCCTGCTCGATCACGCGCTGGCGCGGCCGAAATCCGTCTACGCCGTGGCGGGCGTGCTGATGCTGGCGGCCGCCGGCGTCTATCCGCTGATCGGCAAGACTTTCATGCCGGTGATGGACGAGGGCGATATCCTGCTGCAACTGGAAAAGCTGCCGTCCATCAGCCTCGACCAGTCGATCCGGCAGGATCTGCGCGTGCAGGCGGCCCTGCTCAAAACCGTGCCGGAAATCCGCCGCATCGTCGGCCGCGTCGGCGCCGACGAACTGGGCCTCGATCCGATGGGCCTCAACGACACCGACACCTTCCTCGTGCTGAAACCGGCGAAAGCATGGCGGCACCCCGACAAGGCCTGGCTGACCGGCGAGATTCGCAAGGTGGTCGAGGGCTTCCCGGGCATCGCCTACAACTTCACCCAGCCGATCGACATGCGCGTGTCGGAGATGTTGACCGGCGCGCGCGGCGACGTCGCGATCAAGCTCTTCGGCCCCGATCTCGCCACGCTCAACCGGCTGGCCGGCGAGATTGCCGGCGTCGTCGGCAAGATTCCCGGCGCGACCGACGTCTATACCCAGCAGAACGCCGGCGTGCAGTACCTGCAGGCGGAGATCGACCGTCAGGCCGCCGCCCGTTTCGGTTTGTCGGTGGACGACATCGCGTTGCTGTTGCGCACGCAGCTCGAAGGCGAGGTCATCGGCGCGATCCAGCAGCAGGGCCGCCGGGTGCCCCTGCAACTGCGCGGGCCGGCCGACCTGCGGGCTTCGCCCGACGCCCTGCAGGCGATCCGTCTGACGCTGGCCGACGGCCGCACGATCGGCCTCGACCAGGTTGCGCGGCTCAAGCGCACCGACGGCCCGGTGGCGGTGAAGCGCGAGAACGCGGCGCGCTTCGCCGTGGTGCAGAGCAACGTATCCGGCCGCGACCTGGTCGGTTTCGTCGAGGACGCCCGGGCCGCGGTCGCCGCGCAGGTGAAGCTGCCGCCGGGCTACCGCCTCGCCTGGGGCGGCCAGTTCGAGAACCAGCAGCGCGCGGCGACGCGCTTGATGCTGGTGGTGCCGGTCGCGCTGCTGCTGATCGGTTTCCTGCTTTACGTCACCTTTGGCGAGGTGCGGCAGGCCGTGCTGGTGATGATGAACGTGCCGCTCGCGCTGGTCGGCGGCGTCTTCGCGCTGGCGGCCTCGGGCGAATATCTGTCGGTGCCGGCCTCGGTGGGTTTCATCGCGCTCTTGGGCATCGCCGTGCTGAACGGCGTGGTGCTGGTCAGCCACTTCAACCAGTTGCGCGCGCAGGGTTTGCGCGGCGACGCCGTCGTCCGCGACGGCGCGCTGCGGCGGCTGCGGCCGGTGCTGATGACGGCGAGCATCGCAGCCTTCGGCCTCGTGCCGCTGCTGTTCGCCAGCGGGCCGGGGTCCGAAATCCAGCGCCCGCTCGCCATCGTCGTGATCGGCGGGCTGGTGAGCGCCACGCTGCTGACGCTGGTGGTGCTGCCGCTGCTCTACCGCCGGTTCGTTCTGAAAGGAGAGTCCGCATGAACGCGGTGCATCGTCTGACGCTGGCGCTGGCATGCGCCCTGCCGGCCTGGCCCCTGGCGGGGCAGGCCGGGTATCTGCCCGAGCCGCAGGCGGCCGAAGCGGCCTTGCGGGCCGTGCCCGCCGTCGCGCAGGCGCGCGGGGAACTGGCCGCGCAGACGTACCGGAGCGAGGGGCTGCGGCGCGGCGCCGCCGAATGGTCCGTCACGGCGGATGTGCTGCAGCGTCGCGTCGATGCGCCCCAGGACCGTTACGCCGAATGGGGGCTCGCCGTGTCGCGGCCGGTGCGCATGCCGGCGCGCGCCGAGGCCGACCGCGCGCTCGGGGAGGCGCGCCTCGCCCACGCCGAAGCGAGTCTGGGCGAGGCCCTGCACGAAAGCGGCCGGCAGTTGCTCGCGCTGTGGTTCGACTGGCTGGACGAAGCCGGCCAGTCGGACGTGTGGCGCACGCAAGTCGAACTGGCCGAGCGCCAGCTCGACGCCGTGAACGCCCGGGTCAGGCTGGGCGAAGCGGCGCGGGCGGAACGGGTCGGCGCCGAGGCCGCGCTGGCGAACGTCCGGCTGCAGGCGCAGCAGGCCGCCGCGCGCCTGCGGCAGGCGGCCGCCCGCCTGCGCACGCAGTATCCGGCGCTGGCGCCCGCGCTCGACGGCGTCTTGCCGCAGCCGGTGCCGCCCGCGGGCACGGCGTCGGCCTACGTCGAGGCGGTGCTGGCGCACAGCCACGAGGCGGCGCGCGCCCGGCGTCAGGCGGAGATGCTGGGGGCCGAAGCGCGCCAGTACGCGCGCCGCCGCAGCGTCGATCCGAACGTGGGCGTGTTCTACAGGAACGAAGCGGGCGGCGGCGAGCGCGTGCTGGGCGTGAGCCTCGGGCTGACGCTGCCGGGCCCGGCGCGGCGCGGCGAGCAGCAGGCGGCCGAAGCGATGCGCGATGCGGCGGGCGAGACGGCGGCCCGTCTGGAAGCACGCCTGCGCGCCGAGGCCGAGGCGGATTTCGACGCGGCCTCGGCGCAGGCGACGAACTGGCGGCAGGCCGAGCAGGCCGCGCAGGCGCTGGAGGAAGCGGCCCGGCTGGCGGCGCGGGCCTATACCCTGGGCGAAGGCGGGCTCGACGCGGTGCTGACGGCGCGCCGGCTGGCGCTGGAAGGGCGTCTGCAGGAACGCCGGATGCGGGTGGCGGCCCTGGCGGCGGATGCGCGGCTGAAGCTGGATGCGCATACCCTGTGGCCGCTCGACGCGGACGCGGAGACCGCCGCGCATCCGCATCCGTAGGGCGCGTTCAGGGCGTATCGGCGGCGGCGGTTGCGGTCGAAGCCGACGCCTCGGCCGGCGCATGCGCGACCGGCGCGAGGCCCGTCGCGCCCATGCGGTGCGCTTCTTCCTGCATGGCCGCGATCTGCTCGGGCTTGAGCTGCCACACCAGGCTGTCGCGGGCCTTGGCGGCCGCCTCCACGCCCTGCGCGGCGGCGAGGTTGAACCAGAGATAGGCCCGCGCCTTGTCGATCGGCGTGCCGGTGCCGTAGCGGTGGAGTTCGCCGAGGCTGTACTGCGCGGGCGCGTAGCCCCGCAGCGCGGGCTTTTCGATCCAGCCGAACGCGGCCTTGTAGTCCTGCACCACGCCGCGCCCCTGCAGCAGCGCCAGGCCGTAGCGGTACTGCGCTTCGAGCACGCCCTGGCGGGCGGCCTGGGCAAACCACTTCGCGGCTTCGGTTTCGTTCTTGATGACGCCGTCGCCTTCCAGGTAGCGCATGCCGAGCGCGAGCTGGGCGTCGGCGTCGCCTTTCGCGGCGCGTTCGTGCGGCACCCGTTCCAGCGGGACGGCGGCGGATTCGACGTGCGCCGGCGGCGTGGCCAGCCACATGGTGGCGGCGATCAGCGCGCCGCCGGCCAGCAGCAGCAGGACGGGCTTGGCCGGATTGAACGTCCAGAAGCGGTGGTGGCATTCACGGCAGCGCAGCGGCGAATAGAACGCCATGCGGCGAACGCCGTCGTAGGCATGCAGCTTGGCGCCGCGTATCTTGCCGCTGCCGCAATGGGGGCAGGTGCGTGTCATGGGAGGTCAGAATTCCGTGCCTTGCGGCGGCTCGGGCCGCGCGGCGCGGGCATCGGGGAGGCGGGGTGCGCGCGGACGCCGCACGTGCGGCGGCGCCGCGCAGGGGGCGGGCTTAGAGCTTGCCGCCACCTTCGACGAGCAGATAGGCGACCGCGTCGGCCAGATCGGCGTCCGCCATGTCGGCATGGCCGCCCTTGGGCGGCATGCCGCGGATGCCGTGCAGCGCATGGTCGTACAGCGTGGCGTAGCCTTGCGCGACGCGATCCTTCCAGGCGGCCTTGTCGCCCGGTTTGGGCGCGCCGGCCACGCCGGCCGCGTGGCAGACGGCGCAATTGGCCTCGTAGACGGCCTTGCCCTTAGCGGGGTCGCCCTTGGACGCGCCGGCCGGGCCGGCTGCCGCAGCCGCGGCGGGTTCGGCCGCCTTGAATTTCGCGCCGGCCGCGTTGGCCATGTACACCACTGCGTGGGCGACCTCGGCGTCGGACAGGTCGCTGTCGCCGCCGCGCGGCGGCATCTGGCGCAGACCTTCGATGGCGTGCTTGAGCAGCGTGTCGTAGCCTTGCGCGATGCGCGGGCCCCAGTCGCCCTTGTTCTCGTATTTCGGCGCGCCCAGCGCGCCGGGAGTGTGGCAGGTGGCGCAGACGGCGTCGAAGACTTCCTGTCCGGATTTCTCGACGCGGGGCGCGTTCGCGTCCCGGGCGGACAGCGTGGCGAAGGGCTTGATGCGGTCGACCGTCGCCTTGTTCGACGCTTCGCTCGACGCATCCGGTTGGTGGGCGCTCTGGATGCCGATCACCAGTTGGACGATCAGGAAGATCGCCAGCAGCGGCGCGAACAGGCCGGCGAGGAGCGAAATGATGACTTCACGCGGCGTGGCCTGGGTCATCTTGGCGTGCGAATCGGCCATGAAATTATCCTTGGTAGGGGCGCATCGAAAACGGGGATTATAAGGAAAGCCTTGTGGCCAGGAAAGGGCGTGCGGATGGACGGCTCCCGGCAAACCCGCTATGCTTCGGCGCGCATCCGTTTCCTCATGGCGCCCGTAGCTCAGCTGGATAGAGTACTGCCCTCCGAAGGCAGGGGTCGTGCGTTCGAATCGCGCCGGGCGCGCCAACCATTCCTTCCGCCGCCGAATCCGTGTATCCACAGGGACGGCAGGGTTCAATCCGCGCGCGGCGCGGGTAAACTTGTCCGCCTGTATCCCTGAAGGTTTCGCGATCATGGCCCTGCCCACACCCACCGACATCAAACTGCACCAGGCGTCCAAAAAACTGGAAATCGCTTTTTCCGACGGCGCGCGTTTCGAGCTGCCGTTCGAATTCCTGCGCGTCTATTCGCCTTCCGCCGAAGTGCGCGGCCATGGCCCCGGCCAGGAAGTGCTGCAGACCGGCAAGAAGGGCGTGACCATCAACGCCGCCGAGCCGGTCGGGCACTACGGCATCAACTTCTTCTTTTCCGACGGCCACGACACGGGCATCTATTCCTGGGAGTATCTCCACGACCTGGGCGTGAACCACGATGCCCTGTGGGCGGAGTACCTGCGCCGCATGGAAGCGGCCGGCGCCTCGCGCGATCCCGGCATCGCCGAAATGTTCCAGCGCAAGGTCCAGCCGAAGTAAGCCGATGGCGGATGCCAGGCTGCACGACGCGCCCCGCGGGGCGCGTTTTGTTTGCATGGGCGGGCGGGCGTGAGTTTCGTCGACGCGGTTGCGGATGCGATCGCGCAGGCCACCGGCGAGCCGTTCGCGCCGCGCGAGGCGCGCGGCGTGTCCGGCGGCGATATCCATGCGGCCCGCGTGCTGACGGACGGCGCGCGGCGGTTTTTCGTCAAGGCGAACCGGGCCGACCGGCTGCCGATGTTCGAAGCCGAGGCCGAGGCGCTCGACGCGCTGGCGGCGAGCGGCGCGGTGCGCGTGCCGCGCCCGGTCTGCCTCGGCGCGGCGGCCGGGCAGGCCTATCTGGCGATGGAATACCTGGATTTGCGCGGCCGCGGCGACGCCGCTGCATTGGGCACGGCGCTCGCTGCCCTGCACCGGCAGCCGCAGGCGCGCTTCGGCGGGCCGCGCGACAACTGGATCGGCGGCACGCCGCAGCTGAACGGCTGGCGGGACGACTGGATCGCCTTCTGGCGCGATGCGCGGCTCGGTTTCCAGTTCGAACTGGCCGCGCGAAACGGCCACGGCGGCGCGCTGCAGCGCGACGGCGAAACCCTGCGGGCGCATCTCGCGGCTTTCTTCGACGGCTACGCGCCGGCGCCCTCGCTGCTGCACGGCGATCTCTGGGGCGGCAACCACGGCTATCTGCCGGACGGCGTGCCGGTGCTGTTCGATCCCGCGTCCTACGTGGGCGACCGCGAATGCGATCTGGCCATGACCGAGCTGTTCGGCGGCTTCGCGGCGGACTTTCACGCCGCCTACCGCGCGGCCTGGCCGCTCGATCCGGGTTACGCGGCGCGCCGCACGCTCTACAATCTCTACCATGTCCTCAACCACGCCAACCTGTTCGGCGGCGGCTACGCGGCGCAGGCCGCGCGCATGACCGCGCAGCTCCTGGCCGAAATCCGGTGAATCCGATGCGACTGCGCTATCTGGTCATGGGCTTCGCGCTCATTCTCGCGGCCTGCGGCGGCCTGCCGCGCAATGCCGTGCCGCCCCGGGTCGGCATCGCCGACGTCGCGGTGAAAAGCCTCGGCCTGTTCGAGCAGACGTTCGACGTGGGCCTGCGGGTGACTAATCCGAACGATTTCGATCTCGCGATCGAGGGGCTCGATTTCGAACTGGACGTGAACGGCCGGCCGTTCGCCAGCGGCGTGTCGCGCGTATCGGTGCCGGTGCCGGCGGCGTCGACCGCCGTGCTCCGGGTCGACGCGATCATGGAATCGAAGAACCTGATCCGCCAGTTCAAGACGCTGCCGCCGGAGACGCTGGCCGAAGGCGTGCCTTACCGCATCAAGGGGCGGGTCAGGATCGACAAGGCGTCCGGCTGGCTGCCGTTCGACCATGCCGGCGTGTACGGCGGCGAGGCGAAGAAGCAGCCGAAGGGGAAGGCGATTTAGTCAGGGATCGGGGATCAGGATTCAGGGGGCAGGGGGCAGGGGGCTTTGTGCGGCTTCGCCGCGCCTCATGAATTCACGGAACGCGGCGTAGCCGCGCATTCCCTGCCCCCTGAATCCTGATCCCCGATCCCTGATTCAAACGAGCGCGCGCAAGGTCGGCGCCGCGAGCCCCAGCCGGTCGGCATGCGCGAGCGCGCGCTGCAGGCGCGCCGGCGCGGAACGGCCCATGCACGCGTGCGCGGGATCGCCGGCGAAGGCTTCGAGCATGCCGCCGATCAGCGCCTCGCGCTCGAAACGCGCGCCGGTGAGCGCTTCCTGCAGATCGATCACGTCGGCGGCGACGTCGCGCGCGAAGGCTTCGTGATTCGCCCACAGTTCCGACACCGTGCCGCCGGTTCGGAGTCCCGCGAGATTGGTGGTCAGGATGTAGACGTTCTTCACCGCCAGCTCGAACAGCAGGGCTTCGCCCGCGGCGACTTCGCGCGCCGGCAGATCGACGGTCGCCAGCGCCTCGACCAGCAGCTTCGCGCCCGGCCCGGCGACCGGCGAAGGGATCAGCGGCTTGGCGTCGCTGCCCTTCTTCTTCTCGAACCAGACCGACATCACGGTGGGGTTCGCGTAGCCGTGGCGCTCCCAGTCCTGCGGCAGCAGTTCGTTCTGGATCAGCGCGACGCGCGGCCGCCAGATGGCGGGCAGCGTCGCCAGTACCGTGTGAAGGTCGTTCTCGCCGACCGCGACGAGGACCAGCGCCGGATCGGGATGGCGTTGCGCGAGCGCGGCGAGGTCGTCGCCGCGGTTCGCGGGCGCCACGGTATGCCCCGCGCGCAGCAGCGCGCCGGCGAAGACGCGGCCGAGCTGGCCGAGGCCGACGACGACGGCTTCGTCAATCGGTTTGGGCGCGCGCAGCGCATCGTTCGCGCCCTCTCCCGCGCGCGGGAGAGGGTTGGGGAGAGGGCTGCCTCCCATTTATTCCAGACCCTTGGAATGCAGATATTCGTCGTAGGTGCCCATGTAGTACTCGACGCCCTCCGGCGTGATTTCGAGGATGCGCGTGGCGAGCGAAGACACGAACTGGCGGTCGTGCGAGACGAAGATCAGCGTGCCCTTGTAGAGGTCGAGCGCGAGATTCAGTGATTCGATCGATTCCATGTCCATGTGGTTGGTCGGTTCGTCCATCACCAGCACGTTGTGGCGGCCGAGCATGAGCTTGCCGTAGAGCATCCGCCCCTTCTCGCCGCCGGACAGCACGCGCACCGATTTCTTCACCTCGTCGCCGGAGAACAGCAGGCGGCCGAGGATGCCGCGCAGCACCTGTTCGTCGTCGCCGGCCTGCGTCCACTGGTGCATCCAGTCGGTGAGGTTCAGGTCCATGTCGAAGTCGGCGACGTGGTCCTGCGAGAAGTAGCCGACGTTGGCGTTCTCGCTCCAGCGCACCTCGCCGGCCTGCGGTTGCAGCTCGCCCATCAGCAGCTTCATCAGCGTCGATTTGCCGACGCCGTTGCCGCCGATGACGGCGAGCTTCTCGCCGGCTTCGAGCGAGAGATTCACGCCGGAGAAGAGCGGGTTGCCGTCGTAACCGAAGGCGAGATTCTCGACTTCCAGCGCGCGGCGGTGCAGCGCCTTCTCGGGCTCGAAGCGGATGTAGGGGTTCTGCCGCGAGCTGGGCTTGAAGTCCTCGATCTTGATCTTGTCGATCATCTTCAGGCGGCTGGTGGCCTGGCGCGCCTTGGACTTGTTGGCCGAGAAACGGCGCACGAACTCCTGCAGTTCGGCGACCTTGTCCTTGGCGCGGGCGTTGGCCGCGGCCTGACGCGCGCGCGCTTCCGAGACGGCGAGCATGTAGTCGTCGTAGTTGCCCGGCCAGACCTTGATCGTGCCGTAGTCGAGGTCGGCCATGTGGGTGCAGACCTGGTTCAAAAAGTGGCGGTCGTGCGAGATGACGATGATGGTCGCGTCGCTCTCGTTCAGCACCGCTTCCAGCCAGCGGATCGTGTTGATGTCGAGGTTGTTGGTCGGCTCGTCCAGCAGCAGGATGTCGGGGTTGGAAAACAGCGCCTGCGCCAGCAGCACGCGCAGCTTGAAGCCGGGCGCGATCTGCGCCATCGTGCCCTGGTGTTGCTCGGTGGGGATGCCGACGCCCAGCAGCAACTGGCCCGCGCGCGCCTCGGCGTCGTAGCCGCCCATCTCGCCGAACTTGGCTTCCAGCTCGGCGGCGTGCAGGTAGTCGTCCTCGGTCGCCTCCGGATTCATGTAGATGGCGTCCTTGTCCCGCATCACCTTCCACATCTCGGCGTGACCCTGCAGCACCACGTCGAGCACGCGCTGGTCTTCGTAACCGAACTGGTCCTGCCGCAGCCAGGCCATGCGCTCGCCGGGGTCGAGCGAGACGTTGCCGGCGGTCGGTTCCAGTTCGCCGGCGAGGATTTTCATGAACGTGGACTTGCCGCAGCCGTTGGCGCCGATGAGGCCGTAGCGGTTGCCGTCGCCGAACTTGACGTTGACGTTCTCGAATAGCGGCTTGGTCGAGAATTGCAGGGTGATGCTGGACGCGGTGAGCACGGCGATAGTCCTGGGGGGCCTGAAAAACCCGACATTTTACATCGACCCGGCCCCGGCCCCGGCGCGCGCATCAGGCGGCGGGCGCGGCCTGGGACGCGGAGACGATGGCCGGATGCGACGCGACGGGCCGGTCGAGGAAGTAGCCCTGCACCAGATCGACGCCGTAGTTGCGCAGCAGGGCGAGCGTCTTGCCGTCCTCGACGTATTCGGCGATCACCGATTTGCCCAGTCCGAGGGCGACGCTGACCATCGCCTGCACGAAGACCTGGTTGTCGGGATCGTTGGGCAGATCGCGGATGAAGATGCCGTCGATCTTGATCGTGTCGACGTTGAGATGCTTGAGATAGGCGAAGGAGGCGAAGCCCACGCCGAAGTCGTCGAGGCTGACGCCGCAGCCGAGCTGGCCGAGCGCCTCGATCATGCGCTGGGCGTCGTGCAGGTCGGACACGGCGGCGGTTTCGGTGATCTCGACGATGAGCCGGCTGGGGGCGATGCGGCCGATGTGCAGCTCGTCGCTGATGAACTGCGGCAGATCGGGCTCCGACAGGGAGCGGCCGGACAGGTTGACGGCGATGGGCGGGATGTCCGGGTTGCCGGCCAGCATGCGCACGACCTGGCGGATCACCCAGCGATCGATGTCGAGGATACGCCCGCTTTTCTCGGCCAGCGGAATGAAGTGGCCGGGCATGATGAGGTGACCCGGTTCGCGCTCGTCGATCATCCGGATCAAGGCTTCCAGATGCGCCAGCGCGCCGTCCTCGGCCCGGTAGACGCCCTGGAAGTGCAGTTGGAAGAGGTCCTTGTCGAGGGCGTTGCTGATGCGTTCGCTCCACGACAGGCGGGAGCGCATCTCGCTGTCGGCCTCGTCATCCGCGCGGTAGATCCGCCAGGTGTTCTTGCCCGCGCTCTTGGCCTGGTACATGGCGATGTCGGCGCGCGCCACGAGATCGTCGGCGTCGGTGGCGTGCGTCGGGTAGTAGGCGATGCCGAGGCTGGTGGTGAGCCGCAGGTTCTGGCCCTCGAAGCGGAAGGGAATCTGCGCGATCGCCCGCACCACCCGCTCGGCCAGCGCCTCGGCCTCGTTGCCGCGCACGCCCGGCAGCAGGATGGCGAATTCGTCGCCGCCCAGCCGCGCCAGCACCTCGTTGCGGCGCACCAGCGCGCCGATCTCGCCGGCCACGCGGATCAGCAGCGCGTCGCCGGCGCGGTGGCCGTAGGTGTCGTTGATGGTCTTGAATTCGTCGAGGTCGAAGAACATCACCGCCGCGCGCATCTGGTGGCGGTCGGATTCGAGCATGGTGCGCGCGAGCTCCTGCTGGAAGCGGTGGCGGTTGTACAGACCGGTGAGCGGATCGCGCTCGGCCAGGTAGACGAGCTGCTCGGCGGTCTGCCGTTCGCGGGTGACGTCCTCGTAGATCCACAGGTGGCCGATGAAGCGGCCCTCGCGGTCGCGCACCGGGTAGTCCAGCTCGGTGATGACGCGGCCGTCGGTCATCTGGATTTCGTAGCTGTCCGACAGCTCGCGGGTTTCCAGCACCGACAGCAGGTGGCGCGAGAAATGGTCCGGCCGCGCCAGCGTGGAGGCGGACTTGGCGAGCACGTCGCGCGCCTGCTGGCCGATCAGGCTCTCGCCCTCCTCGTCGATCATCCACATGCGGGTGAAGGCGGGGTTGTGATAGATCACGCGCCCGTCCGCCGCGACGAACAGGATGCCGAGGTTCATCGCCGACAGCAGCGAGACCAGACGCGCGCGCTCCTGCTCGGTCTCTTCCAGATACTTGCGCTGCAGCGATTCGGCGGTGCGCAGCTCGCCGACCGCCTCGCGCAGGCTGGCTTCGGTGGCCTTGAGGTCGTCGATGCTGTGGATGCTGGCGCGGATGCCCTGGTAGACGCCGTTGTAATCGTGGATGGGCTGCCAGTTCGCGGCCGCCCAGAAATGGCCGCCGTCCTTGCGGCACACCCGCATCGCGTAGCCCTGGCCGGAGGTGCCGCGCAAGGCCTGGCGCAACTGGAATTCGGCCGCCGTACGGTCGTCCGGGTGGATCACGTCGATGGGGAAATCCATTTTTCCCATGCAGGTGCCGACGCTGTAGCCGAGCATGCGTTCGACCGAGGGGTTGATCCACAGCAGGCGGCCTTCGGGCGACAGCCAGAATTCGAGATCGTGGGTGTAGTCGGCGATGGCGTGGAAGCGCGCCTCGTTCTCCCGCGCCCGCTGCACGTTGAAGCGCACCGATTCCGCCATCAGGTTGAAGGTGTCGACGAGCTGGCCGATCTCGTCCTCGCCGGCGTGCTCGATGCGGACGTCCAGATCGCCCTGCGCCATGCGCCGGCTGGCGCGCGTGAGAGCCTCGAAGCGCCGGACGATGCCGGTCGCCGACAAGGCCAGCAGGACCGCGGTCAGCGCCACGGCCAGCAGGGCGATGATCAGGCTGTGGCGGATGTAGCGCGCCTGCGTTTCCAGCAGGAAATCGCCGGGCAGCACGAGACGGAGCGTGCCGTAGTTGTGGCCGGCCAGCACCACGGGCGCCGTGGTGCTGAAGTCGGCGCCGTTCCCGGCTTCGCCGGTCTGGTGGACGAGGTGGCCGTTGTTGTCGCGCACTTCGACCATTTTCATGTCGCTGTCCCGCTTGAGGGAGTCGACGATGTCGCGGACGCTGGCGTCGTCCTGCTGCGACAGGGGCGCCTGCAGGGCGACCGCCAGCGTGATCGCGACCTCGTGCAGCCGCTGCTCGGCCTGCTTGCGCATCGCGTCGCGGCTGATGTCGACGCCGTTCCAGATGAGGAACGCCAGCATCGCCCCTTCCACGGCCAGCGCGGCGAGGGTCAGCTTGTAGCGCAGCGACAGCGGGTTCCACCAGGTTTTCATGGCGGGCCCCGCAGCAGTTCCTGGACTTGCAGGGCGTAGGGGCGGAAGGCGCGCAGCTCGCTGCCGTCGACGGCGGTCAGGCCGCCGTAGCCGCCGTGCTGCATGAAGACCCGGCCCTCGGCGGATTCCGCGAAATCGAGCAGCGCCTTGCGTATCGTCTGCGCCTCGGCGTCGCGCAGGCGCGGATGCGTCAGGTACATCAGGCTGGACACCGAGGGGCTTTCGAACATCACGCGCAGTTTTTCCCGCAGCTCCGGCGCCAGCAGCAGGTAGGGGTGCAGCCCCAGCGCGGCCGCGTCCGCCCGGTGGTGGATCACCTGCATGACGGCGTTGTTGTGCGTGCCGGCGTCCGTCACCGCGTAGTCGATGTCGTGGCGTAGGCCGTAGGCGGCGAGCTCCGCCTGTACGGCCAGCGCCGTGACGGCCAGAGGGTCGGCGCGCGCCACCGTGCGTCCGCGCAGGTCGCCGGGGGCGAGCATGCCGGAGTCCGCCCGCACCACCAGCAGGCCGCGGGTCGGCTGGGCGTATTTCAGGAGCGGCCGGTAGCCGGCGTCCTGCCGGGCCAGCCAGGCCAGATGCGGGGCCGTGAGCAGAATGTCGTATTCGCCCCGCGCCGTGCGTTCGATGAAGGTTCTGAAATCGCGCGCGCTGTAGATGACGATGCGTCGATGCAGGTGTTTTTCGAGCGCGTCGGCCAGCGGCCGGTAGAGGGTGACGACCTGGCGCGCCGTGAGATTGGGGAACACGCCGAAGGTGAGCGGCGGCTGGTCGGCGCGCGCTGCGCAGGGCAGCCACGCCAGCAGGCCGATCAGACCGATGCGCAGGAAACGGGCCGCCGCATGCGCCGCGCGCGCAAAGGCGATCCCCGGCTCTGCGCGAGCGCGCACGCCGTGCCTGCAGCCTGCCTCCTGACAGGCTGTCCGTACATGATGCAAGGTTCGCCTCCTCTAGTTAAGCGATTTTTCGAGAACCTTGGATCTCCGCTTATAGTTATAAAGCGCCTGTTTGCGCTGCGGCAGCTTGTCGGGGCTGCTGTCGACGAAGCCGCGTTCCTCGAACCAGTGTTCGGTGCGGGTCGTCAGGACGAATAGTCGCTTAAAACCGGCCCGTTTGCCATCTTTTTCGGCGGCGGCGAGCAGCAGGTCGCCGAAACCGCGGCCCCGGAAATCCTGCGACACGGCGAGGCAGGCCAGTTCGGCGGCGTCTTCCTCGGGAAACGGATAGAGCGCGGCGCAGCCGGCCACGACCCCGTCGGATTCGAGCACGAGGAAACGCTCGATCTCCATTTCCAGCAGTTCGCGCGAGCGCCGGACCAGCACGCCTTCGCGTTCCAGCGGCTCGATCAGGCCGAGAATGCCGCCCACGTCGTCGATGGTGGCGGGCCGCAACGTTTCCAGCGGCGTGGGCGTGATCAGCGTGCCGACGCCCTCGCGGGTGAACAGCTCGGACAGCAGCGCGCCGTCGCGCCGCCGGCTGATCAGGTGCGCGCGTTTCACGCCGCGCGTGCAGGCGGTGACCGCGCAAGGCAGATAGTAGGTCACGTCCTCCGGCAGCTTTTTCGCCTTGTCGAGGATCTGGCGCGCTTCCTTGACCGTGAGCGCGTTGTGGATCGCGCGGCCGCGGTCAGGGACGCCTTCGGTGTCCATCAGGAAAATCAGCTTGTCGGCGGCCAGTTCCACCGCGGCCTGGGTGGCGACGTCCTCCAGGCTGAGGTTGAAGATTTCGCCGGTGGGCGAGAAACCGACCGGCGACAGCAGCACGATGTCGCCCTGGTCCAGCCGCCGACGGATCGCCGCCGCGTCGATCTTGCGCACTTCGCCGGTGTGCAGCAGGTCGACGCCGTCGATCACGCCGATGGGCCGGGCGGTGACGAAATTGCCCGAGGCGACGCGGATGTCCGCGCCCGCCATCGGCGTGTTGGCGATGCCCAGCGACAGCAGCGCCTCGATCTCCATGCGCACCGTGCCGGCGGCCTCCTTCACGCAGGCCAGCGCCGCGTCGTCGGTCACGCGCAGGCCGCTCACGTAGCGGATCGCGGCGCCGTTCTCGGTCAGCCGCGCCTCCACCTGCGGCCGCACGCCATGCACCAGTACCAGGCGGACGCCGAGGCTGTTCAAAAGGTTGACGTCGTGCGCCAGTTGCACGAATCCGCCCTCGGCCACCAGTTCGCCGCCGAAGGCGACGACGAACGTCTTGCCGCGAAAGCCGTGGATGTAGGGCGCGGCCGACCGGAACCAGTGAACGAAATTGGCGGTGTCTTTCAAGGAAATGGCCTGAAAACGCGGGGATTCGAGGGTGAAGGATACCGAAAACATCCGCCTGGCGCAGGGATTGCGCCGACGGACGCGAAATAAATGGAATAAAGGTGTTGTATGCGCCGTCTTCGTCCACGCCAAGCTTGAGGCGCGGCAATTCATTCAGACGACTATATTATTTCGACGAGGAGAGACGACATGGCGAAACGGACGCAAACGATGATGCGCGCGCTGCTGGGCGGCGCCCTACTGCTGGGCGCGCTGAGCCTGCCGGCCACGGGCATGGCCGACGACAAGGCGAAGATGGTGATCCAGGTCAGCGACAACGATCCCGGCAAGTGGAATCTGGCGCTGAACAACGCGAAGAACATCCAGAAGGACGTCGGCAAGGACAACGTGGACATCGAGATCGTCGCCTACGGCCCCGGCATCGGCATGCTGAAGGCGGAATCCGAGGTGGCGAACCGCATCGGCGAGGCGGTCGATTCGGGCGTGAAGGTCATGGCCTGCGAAAACACCATGCGCAACCAGAAGCTCGACAAGGCGGACATGAACGCCAAGGTCGGCTACGTCCCGTCCGGCGTGGTCGAGATCATGCAGCGGCAGCAGAAAGGCTATGCTTACTTGCGGCCTTGAACGGCCGCGGTTCCGCGAGACCGGGCGCGTGCCCGGTTTTTTTATGGGCGGATGACGTCGCGGTCTTTAGGACCAGGGTGTCAGAAATCCCCCCAGAGCGTCTGCATCGCCGCCAGCGCGGCCAGCGCCGCGGTTTCGGTGCGCAGGATGCGCGCGCCGAGACGGACGGGCATGGCGCGCGCCGCGTGCAGAGCCGCGATCTCGTCGGCCTCGAAGCCGCCTTCCGGCCCGGCCACCAGCGTGTCGGCGCCGTCGGGGGGCGGCAGATCCGCGAGCCGCTGATCGGCCAGCGGCGACAGGAACAGCAGGCGTCCGGCCGGCCTGCGGCCCAGCCAGTCGGCCAGCGCGATCGGCGGCGCGACCGGCGGCACGCGGTTGCGTCCGCACTGTTCGCAGGCGCTGGCGACCACGCCTTGCCAGTGGGCGACCCGGCGGTCGGCGCGTTCGCCGTCGAGCTTGACCACGCTGCGGCGGGCGGCGATCGGCTGGATCGCGTCGACGCCGAGCTCCACCGCCTTCTGCAGGGTGTAATCCATCCGCTCGCCGCCGGAGATGCCCTGCGCGAGATGCACGCGCAGCGTCGATTCGCGCTCGACCGGCTGAAAGCCGGTTACGCTGACGGCGACCTCGTCCTTCTGGACGCGTTCGATGCGGGCCGCGTATTCGCCGCCGCGGCCGTCGAACAATACGATCCCGGCGCCGGGCGCGAGCCGCAGCGCGCGGGCCGCGTGGCGCGCGGGGCCGGGCGGCAGGTTGAAGCGGGCGCCCTGGGCGAGCGGCTGGTCGAGGTAAAAACGCGGCGTGGGCATCGTTGGTATTATGCCGACGTTGTCCCGACATTCCGCGGAGAGAAGATGGTTTCCCTGACGACCCCTGTGTGCGACTTCGGCTGGAAGGCGCCGGATTTCAGCCTGCCCGGCGTGGACGGCCGCGTCTGGACCCTGCGGGACGCGATGGGCCCGAACGGCCTGCTCGTCATGTTCATCTGCAACCACTGTCCTTACGTGAAAGCGATCCGCCCGCGCCTGGTGCGCGATCTCGCCGAACTCGAACGCGATCACGGCATCCGGGCCATCGCGATCATGTCCAACGACCCGAGCGAATACGCCGAGGACGGCTTCGACAACATGAAGGCGGTGGCGGCCGAGTTCGGCTTTCCGTTTCCCTACGTCATCGACGAGACCCAGGCGGTCGCGCAGGCCTACGGCGCGGTGTGCACGCCGGACTTCTTCGGATTCAACCGCGATTTCGAATTGCAGTACCGCGGCCGTTTCGACGAATCGCGCAAGGAAACCGCGCCCGAGGGCGTGCGCCGTGACCTGTTCGAGGCGATGAAGACCGTCGCCGCCACCCAGCGCGGCCCCGCCGAGCAGATTCCCAGCATGGGCTGCTCGATCAAATGGAAGCACGCCGGTTGAGCGCGTCGATGCTCGACGCCGTGCAGGCGCTGGTGCGCGAGGTGGCCCGGCGCGAGGTCACGCCGCGCTTTCTCAAGGTGGCGCACAGCCACAAGGACGACGGCAGCCTGTTCACCGAGGCCGACGCGGCGACGCAGGCCGCGCTGGAAGCCGGGCTGCCGTCGATCCGCGACGTGCCCGTGCTGGGCGAGGAGATGACCGAGCGGCAGCAACACGACGCCTGGGCGGCGGGGCGCGACGGGCTGTGGTGCGTCGATCCCATCGACGGCACGTCCAACTTCGTCGCCGGCGTGCCGTATTTCGCCGTGTCGGTGGCCTACCTGTACAAGGGCGAGCGCCAGCTCGGCGTCATCTACGATCCGGTGGCGGACGAGATGTTCAGCGCGGAACGCGGCCGCGGCGCGCATCTCAACGGCACGCCCCTGCCGCTGCGCGCGCCGGCCGCCGAGCTACGCCGCGCGCTGGCCGGCGTCGAGCTGAAGCGCATCGCCCGCGAGCTGGCCGGCCGCCTGGCGGCCTGGCCGCCGTACGCCTCGCAGCGTAACTTCGGCGCCAGCACGCTCGACTGGTGCTACACGGCGGCGGGCCGCTTCGACGTCTACGTGCACGGCGGCCAGAAACTGTGGGACTACGCCGCCGGCGCCCTGATTCTGGAAGAAGCCGGCGGGCGCATGAGCTGCCTGACGGGCAGCTTCGACACGGCGAGTCCGTGGGAACGCTCGGTCGTCGCCTCGGCCAGCCCCGAGCTGTTCGTTCTCTGGCGCGACTGGCTGAAGGCGGCGGGCGCATAAATCGCCGTGAGGCCGGAATAAAAACTTTTTAGGCTTTTCGCCCTGAAACCGGGCTTGAAGCGCGGGGCTTAAGTCCTTGTCGCGTCTGGGCTTTCGGCCGCTCCGGCGGCGGCTTGCGGAAGATCGGCCTGCTGACGGATAATTGAGGCTTTTGCATATTCTGGCCGAGCTGTCGCCGCGCGGGACGCCGCGGTGAAGCCGCCCCGGTTTTCACTACTCAAGAAGGGAACGCAATGCCTACCCGTAACGACCTGGCCAACGCCATCCGCGCACTCGCGATGGACGCCGTCGAAAAAGCCAAATCCGGCCATCCCGGCGCCCCCATGGGCATGGCGGAAATCGCCGAGACGCTGTGGAACCATCACATGCGCCACAACCCGGCCAATCCGAAATGGCCCGACCGCGACCGTTTCGTATTGTCCAACGGCCACGGCTCGATGCTGATCTATGCGCTGCTGCACCTGACCGGCTACGACGTGTCGATGGAGGATCTGAAGCAGTTCCGCCAACTGCATTCCAAGACCCCGGGCCACCCCGAATACGGCTACACACCCGGCGTCGAGACCACCACCGGCCCGCTCGGCCAGGGCATCACCAACGCCGTCGGCATGGCGATGGCCGAGAAGATTCTCGCCAGCGAGTTCAACAAGCCCGGCCACGAGATCGTCAACCACCACACCTACGCGTTCATGGGCGACGGCTGCATGATGGAAGGCATCTCGCACGAGTCCTGCGCGCTGGCCGGCACCTGGAAGCTGAACAAGCTGATCGCCTTCTGGGACGACAACGGCATCTCCATCGATGGCCACATCGAGCACTGGTACACCGACGACACCGCGAAGCGCTTCGAGTCCTACGGCTGGAACGTCATCCCGAACGTGGACGGCCACGACGTCGTCGCCATCGAAGCCGCGATCCAGAAGGCCAAGGCCAGCGCCGACAAGCCCACGCTGATCTGCTGCAAGACCATCATCGGCAAGGGCTCGCCCAACAAGGAAGGCACGCACGACGTGCACGGCGCCGCGCTGGGCCACGACGAGGTCGAGGCGACCCGCAAGCACATCGGCTGGAATTCCCCCGCCTTCGAAGTACCTGCCGACATCTACGCCGGCTGGGACGCGAAGACCAAGGGCACGGGTCTGGAAACCCTGTGGAACAACAAGTTCGCCGAATACAAGAAGGCCTATCCCGCCGAGGCCGCCGAGTTCGAGCGCCGCATGAAGGGCGATCTGCCGGCCAACTGGCAGGCGCACGTCGCCGAGAAGCTGGCCGCGATCAACGCCAAGGCCGAGACCGTCGCCACCCGCAAGGCCAGCCAGATCGCGATCAACGCGCTGGCTTCCGCGCTGCCCGAATTCGTCGGCGGCTCGGCCGACCTCACCGGCTCCAACCTGACCAACTGGGAAGGCTGCCACCCGGTGCGCAACGGCAAGCCCGGCAACTACATCAGCTACGGCGTGCGCGAATTCGGCATGGCCGCGATTATGAACGGCATGGCGCTGCACGGCGGCATCCTGCCCTTCGGCGGCACCTTCCTGATGTTCTCGGAATACTCGCGCAACGCCATCCGCATGGCCGCGCTGATGAAGCAGCGCGTGATCCACGTGTTCACGCACGACTCCATCGGCCTGGGCGAAGACGGCCCGACCCACCAGCCGGTCGAGCAGACCGCGACCCTGCGCATGATCCCCAACATCGACGTCTGGCGGCCTTGCGACACGGTCGAGACCCTGGTCGGCTGGGCTGCTTCGGTCGAGCGCGCCACCGGCCCGACCTGCCACATCCTGTCGCGCCAGAACTTGCCGTTCATGGCCCGCGACGCGGCGACGATCGCCAACGTCGCCAAGGGCGGCTACGTGCTGCGCGACGCCGCCGGCGCCAAAGCCGTCATCATCGCCACCGGCTCCGAAGTCGAACTCGCCGTCAAGGCGCAGGAAGCCCTGGCGGCCGAAGGCGTCGCCGTGCGCGTGGTGTCCATGCCCTCGACCAACACTTTCGACAGACAGGATGCCGCCTACAAGGCCGGCGTGCTGCCCAAGGGCCTGCCGCGCGTCGCCGTCGAAGCCGGCGTCACCGACTTCTGGCGCAAGTACGTGGGTCTGGAAGGCGCGGTGGTCGGCATCGACAGCTTCGGCGAATCGGCTCCGGCTCCGGCGCTGTTCAAGCATTTCGGCATCACCGCCGAGGCCGTCGCGGCCGCGGTAAAGAGCGTTCTGTAATTCAGGGGCCGGGGGTCGGGATTCAGGGGGCAGGGAACGAGCGACCGCCGGCCGCGCCTTCTTTGTAAGCATGCGGGTACAGCCCGCTCACTCCCTGAACCCTGATCCCTGAATCCTGACCCCTAGATAAGATTTTCAACCTCACTGGAGACTGACACATGGCAATCAAAGTTGGCATCAACGGTTTTGGCCGCATCGGCCGCATGGTGTTCCGCGCTGTGACCAAGGATTTCCCCAACATCGAAATCGTCGCGATCAACGACCTGCTCGACGCGGACTATCTGGCCTACATGCTGAAATACGACTCGGTGCACGGCAACTTCAAGGGCGACATCGCCGTCGAGGGCGGCAACATGGTCGTTAACGGCAAGAAGATCCGCCTGACCGCTGAGCGCGATCCCGCCAACCTGAAGTGGAACGAAGTCGGCGCCGACATCGTCATCGACTGCACCGGCTTCTTCCTGACCACCGAGTCCTGCGAGGCCCATCTCAAGGCCGGCGCCAAGAAGGTCGTCCAGTCCGCGCCGTCCAAGGACAGCACCCCGATGTTCGTCTACGGCGTGAACCACGACACCTACGCCGGCCAGGCCATCGTCTCGGCCGCTTCGTGCACCACCAACTGCCTGGCGCCCATCGCCAAGGTGCTGCACGACAACTGGGGCATCAAGCGCGGCCTGATGTCGACCGTGCACGCCGCCACCGCGACCCAGAAGACCGTCGACGGCCCGTCCGCCAAGGACTGGCGCGGCGGCCGCGGCATCCTGGAGAACATCATCCCGTCCTCCACCGGCGCCGCCAAGGCCGTCGGCAAGGTGCTGCCCGCGCTGAACGGCAAGCTGACCGGCATGGCCTTCCGCGTGCCGACCTCCGACGTCTCCGTGGTCGACCTGACCGTCGAACTGGAGAAGCCCGCCAAGTACGAGGACATCTGCAAGGCGATGAAAGCCGCCGCTTCGTCCGGCGACATCAGCAAGACCCTGGGCTACACCGACGAGAAAGTGGTGTCGACCGACTTCCGCGGCTGCGGCTACTCGTCGATCTTCGACGCCGAAGCCGGCATCGCGCTCGACGACACCTTCGTGAAAGTGGTGTCCTGGTACGACAACGAGTACGGCTACACCTGCAACATGCTCCGTTTCGTCGAGCACGTAGCCAAGTAAGGGGTCAGGATTCAGGGATCGGGATTCAGGGAACGTGCGGGCGCCGCCCGCGCGGAATCAGGGGCGCGGCTTTCGCCGCACATCTCCTGACCCTTGAATCCCGACCCCCGGCCCCTTCAAAGATGAGCCTTAAGGCCTGGCGCGGCCTCACCCGCCGCGCCAACCCTTAATCCTTACCTTTCGTGGAGAACACAGACATGGCATTCAAACGCGTCACCGATCTCGATCTCGCAGGCAAGCGCGTCTTCATCCGCGCCGACATGAACGTGCCCGTCAAGGACGGCAAGGTCACGTCCGACGCCCGCATCACCGCCTCCATGCGCACCATCGAGCACTGCCTCAAGGCCGGCGCCAAGGTGATGGTGACCTCGCACCTGGGCCGCCCGACCGAGGGCGAGTTCAAGGAGGAGGATTCGCTGAAGCCCGTGGTCGACGTGATCGCGCAGAAGCTCGGCAAGAACATCCGCCTGATCCGCGAATGGACCGACGGCGGCTTCGACGTGGCCGACGGCGAACTGGTCGTGCTGGAAAACTGCCGCGTCAACAAGGGCGAGAAGAAGAACGTCGACGAGACCGCGAAGAAATACGCCGCGCTGTGCGACGTGTTCGTGATGGACGCCTTCGGCACCGCGCACCGCGCCGAAGCCTCGACCCACGGCGTCGCCAAGTACGCGCCGGTCGCCGCGGCCGGCATCCTGCTCACCGAAGAACTCGACGCGCTGGCCAAGGCGTTGGCCAACCCGGCGCGGCCGATGGTCGCCATCGTCGGCGGCTCGAAAGTGTCCACTAAGCTGACCGTGCTCGAAGCGCTGTCCGAGAAGGTCGACCAGCTCGTGGTCGGCGGCGGCATCGCCAACACCTTCCTCGCCGCCACCGGCAGGAACGTCGGCAAGTCGCTGTGCGAGCACGACCTGATTCCCACCGCCAAGGCGCTGATCGACAAGATGGCCGCGCGCGGCGCATCGATTCCCATCGCCGTCGACGTCGTGTGCGGCAAGAAATTCGACGCCAGCGAACCCGCCGTGCTGAAGAACGCCGACGAAGTGGCCGACGACGACATGATCTTCGACATCGGCCCGAAGAGCGCGCAGGAACTCGCCGACATCATCGCCCAGGCCGGTACCATCGTGTGGAACGGCCCGGTCGGCGTGTTCGAATTCGACCAGTTCGGCGACGGCACCAAGACCGTGTCGATGGCGATCGCCAACGCGTCCGGCTTCTCGCTGGCCGGCGGCGGCGACACGATCGCGGCCATCCAGAAGTACGACATCTACGACAAGGTGAGCTACATCTCGACCGCCGGCGGCGCCTTCCTCGAATATCTGGAAGGCAAGACATTGCCTGCCGTGGCGATCCTGGAGGAACGCGCTCAGGGGTAAGCGGCAAACGGTAAGCAGTGAGCGGTTTGCCGCTCGCTGCTTTTTTGTTTTTACGTACCGCTCACGGCTTACTGCTCACCGCTCACCGCTCACCACCATGATCCGCAGAACCAAAATCGTCGCCACGCTCGGCCCCGCCTGTTCCGATCCCAAGATTCTGGACCGGATGATGGAGGCGGGCATCGACGTGGTGCGCCTCAATTTTTCCCACGGCGCTGCCCAGGATCACATCGACCGCGCCGAGCTGGTGCGCTCGCTGGCGCGCGCGCGCGGCCGCGCGGTCGGCGTTCTGGTCGACCTGCAGGGGCCGAAGATTCGCATCGGCAAGTTCAAGGACGGCAAGATCACGCTCGCCAAAGGCGACCGCTTCATCCTCGACGCCGCCTGCGCGCTGGGCGACCAGACCCGCGTCGGCCTCGACTACAAGGAACTGCCGAACGACGTGTCGCGTGGCGTGACGCTCCTGCTCGACGACGGCCGCATCGAATTCTGGGTCGAAGAGGTCAAGGGCGCCGAAATCCACTGCACCGTGGTGCAGGGCGGCGTGCTGTCGAACAACAAGGGCATCAACCGCAAGGGCGGCGGGCTGTCCGCCGCCGCGCTGACCGAGAAGGACATCGAGGACATCAGGACCGCCGCCGCGCTCAAGGCCGACTATCTGGCCGTGTCCTTCCCGCGTTCCGGCGCCGACATGCGCCAGGCGCGCGAACTCCTGCGCGCCGCCGGCGGCAAGAGCCAGCTCGTTGCCAAGATCGAGCGCTGCGAGGCGATCGCGCACCTGGAGGAAATCCTCGAAGCCTCCGACGCCATCATGGTGGCACGCGGCGACCTCGGCGTGGAGGTCGGCGACGCCGCGGTTCCGGCCCTGCAGAAACGCATGATCCGCATGGCGCTGGAACGCAACAAGACCGTGATCACCGCCACGCAGATGATGGAGTCGATGATCACCAGCCCGATTCCGACCCGCGCCGAAGTGTCGGACGTGGCCAACGCCGTGCTCGACGGCACCGACGCGGTCATGCTGTCGGCCGAGACCGCCGCCGGCCAGTTTCCGGTCGAGGCGGTGCAGGCCATGCACCGGGTTTGCCTGGAAGTCGAGAAGGAAGCCGAACCCGGTTTTTCCAACGACCGCCTGACAAAGAGCTTTCTGCGCGCCGACGAGGCGATCGCGATGTCGGCCGTGTTCACCTCGGTCCATCTGAACATCAAGGCGATCGCGGCGCTCACGGAGTCGGGCAACACCTGCCTGTGGATGAGCCGGCTGTCCACCCGCGTGCCGATCTACGCCTTGACACCCCAGGTCGAAACCCGTAGAAAAGTCACTCTGTTCCGCGGCGTCTACCCCATCAACCTGAAAACCGCGACCAAGGAGCGGGACGTGTTGCTGGCGGAGGCGGAAGAAGAACTGCGCCGGCGCGGCGCGGTGCGCGAAGGCGATCTGATCCTGCTGACCATCGGCGAGCCCATCGGTCAGTCCGGCGGCACCAACACCATGAAAATCGTCCGCGTGGGCGGCACGAAAAAGACCTGATTCGCATCACCCCTTTTCAACCTAGGAGACTCTGAAATGGCCCTGATTTCGCTTCGTCAACTGCTCGACCATGCCGCCGAGAACGGCTATGGCCTGCCCGCGTTCAACGTCAACAACATGGAACAGGTCAAGGCCATCATGGAAGCCGCCGCGGCGGTCGATTCGCCCGTGATCCTGCAGGGTTCCGCCGGCGCACGTTCCTACGCGGGCGAGCCCTTCCTGCGCCACCTGATCCTGGCCGCCATCGAAATGTATCCGCAGATTCCCGTCTGCATGCACCAGGACCACGGCGCGAGCCCCTCCATTTGCTTCCGTTCCATCCAGTCGGGCTTCAGCTCGGTGATGATGGACGGCTCGCTGAAGGAAGACGGCAAGACGCCGGCCACCTACGAATACAACGTCGACGTCACCCGCAAGGTGGCCGAACTGGCCCACGCCTGCGGCGTGTCGGTCGAAGGCGAACTGGGCTGCCTGGGCTCGCTCGAAACCGGCAAGGCCGGCGAGGAAGACGGCCACGGCGCCGAAGGCACGCTGGACCACTCCATGCTGCTGACCGACCCCGACGAAGCCGCCGACTTCGTCAGCAAGACCCGCGTCGACGCGCTGGCCATCGCCATCGGCACCTCGCACGGCGCCTACAAGTTCACCCAGAAGCCCACCGGCAAGGTGTTGCGCATCGACCGCGTGAAGGAAATCCACGCCCGCATCCCCAACGTGCACCTGGTCATGCACGGCTCCTCCTCCGTGCCCGAGGACTGGCTCGCCATCATCAACAGCTACGGCGGCGACATGGGCCAGACCTACGGCGTGCCGGTCGAAGAGATCGTCGAAGGCATCAAGAACGGCGTGCGCAAGGTCAACATCGACACCGACCTGCGCATGGCTTCGACCGGCTCCATCCGCAAGCACCTGTCCGACGACAAGAAGAACTTCGACCCCCGCAAATTCCTCAAGGAGTCCACCAAGGCGATGAGCGGCATCTGCAAGGCCCGCTACGAAGCCTTCGGCTCCGCCGGCATGGCCGGCAAGATCAGCAAGGTGTTCAGCCTGGAAGAGATGCAGAAGCGCTACGACAAGGGCGAGCTGGATCCCAAGGTCAACTGATCGCCGCAATCGCGGTATCGAATAAAGGACGCTTCGGCGTCCTTTTTTTATTCTGGACAGCGTCACGGCGATAGCCTATATTTATATAAGTAAGTCCTAATATCCCCGTTCAACATCGACTGGAGCCTCGCATGAACAAGCTGATCATCCTGACCCTTCTGGCCTGCGCCGCCCTGCCCGTGCAAGCAAGCCCGGAACTCGCCGCCAAGAGCAAGTGCATGGCCTGCCATCAGGTCGACAAGAAAGTGCTGGGACCTTCGTTCAAGGACATCGCGGCGAAATACAAGGGGCAGAAGGACGCGGAAACCCTGCTGATCGACAGCCAGATCAAGGGCTCGAAAGGCAAATGGGGCGCCATCCCCATGCCCGCGCAGAAAATCGCGCCGGCCGACGCTCAAGCGCTGGCGAAATGGATGCTGACGCTGTAAGCCGGCGCGACATCTAGGGCCTGTCAACGCTATTTTCGCGCCTGCGGCGAGGCCGATTCGGGATGCAGGCCGCGAAGCAGGCCGCGCCGCTGTGCGGGCACAGTAAGCGGACTGCGACAAAGGGATGCGCCCGGCTGGATTCACCACGGCCGACCCCGCCCCTCCGGGTTGCTGCGAGAAAGCGCGTCTGCGGCGTTGCGCCGCTTGGCAAGGGAATGCCCTTGCCGGCGCGACGCGCCTTGCATCCATCGCTTTCTCGCAGCAACGCAGGCGCGAAAATAGCGTTGACAGGCCCTAACCGAGCATCGCTTTCAGCGCCGCCAGCCGGTCGCTGCCGCTGGCCTTGGCTTCCGCATCGGGCGCGGCGTCCGGGCGGCGCACGTCGTCGCCCAGTTCCGCGATGAAACGCGAGGGTTCGCACGAGACCGACTCGCGCGCCCGTTTGCGGCGCGCGCAGTAGGACAAGGTCAGCGACTTCCGCGCGCGGGTGACGCCGACGTACATCAGCCGGCGCTCCTCCTCCAGCCGGCCCTCGTCCACCGCGTCGCGGTGCGGCAGGATGTTTTCCTCCACGCCGACGAGAAAGACGTGGCCGAACTCCAGGCCCTTGGCCGCGTGCAGGGTCGACAGCCGTACCGCGTCGGGCTCCTCGTCCTCGCGGCCTTCCAGCAGCGTGATGAGCGCGATGGTCTGGGTGAGCTGCAGCAGATTCTTGTCGTCTTCCTCGCCCTTCTTCGCGATCCACGCGGCGAATTCGCGCACGTTGTCCCAGCGCGACTGCGCGGCGCGTTCGTCGTCCTGGTCGAAGAGCCAGGCTTCGTAGCCGATCGCCTTGAGCAGCTCGTCCAGCAGTTCGCCCGCCGGCTCGCGCACGACGCGCGCCTCGAAGCGGTTGACGAACTGGCAGAACTCGACCAGCGGCGCGAGCTGGCGCTCGCCGATCTGCGTCGCGGCGGCCGCCGAGAACACGGCCTCGAACAGGCTGACGTGCAGCGTCGCGGCGACCTGCCCGAGCTTCTCCAGCGTGGCTGCGCCGACGCCGCGTTTGGGCGTGGTGACGGCGCGGATGAAGGCCGGGTCGTCGTCGCCGTTGGCGATGAGCCGCAGGTAGGCGATCACGTCCTTGATCTCGCTTCGGTCGAAGAAGGATTGCCCGCCCGAGAGCTGATAGGGCACTTTCTCGTTGCGCAGCGCCTGCTCGAACACGCGCGCCTGGTAGTTGCCGCGGTACAGGATCGCGTAGTCGCGCCATTCGGTGCGGTGCTGAAACTTGTGCGACAGCAGCCGCATCACCACCGATTCGGCCTCGTGCGCGTCGTCGCGCGCCGGCATCACCTGAATCGCGTCGCCCACGCCGAGCTCGCTCCACAGGCGCTTCTCGAACAGCTTGGGGTTGTTCGCGATGAGGCTGTTCGCGGCCTTGAGGATGCGCACCGTCGAGCGGTAGTTCTGCTCCAGTTTCACCACCTGCAGATGCGGATAGTCGTCGCGCAACTGCCGCAGGTTGTCGCTCGATGCGCCGCGCCAGCCGTAGATCGCCTGGTCGTCGTCGCCCACCGCGGTGAACGCGGCGCGCACGCCGGTCAGTTTCTGCAGCAGGCGGTACTGCGCGGCGTTGGTGTCCTGGTATTCGTCGACGAGGATGTGGCGCAGGCGGTTCTGCCATTTCTCGCGCAGCTCGGCGTGCGCGTCGAGCAGTTCGGCCGGCAGGCGGATCAGATCGTCGAAATCCACCGCCTGATAGGCGCGCAGCGTCGCGTCGTAGCGGTCGTAGATCCGCGCGTAGGCGCGCGCGTTGTCGTCCTCGGCCGATTGCAGGGCGGCGGCCGGCGACGCGAGTTCGTTCTTCCACAGCGAGATGCGCGTCGCCGCGCGGCGGATTTCCTGCTTGTCGGTGGTCTTGAGGATTTCCGAGACGATCTGCAGCGCGTCCGCCGAATCGAGGATGGAGAAGGCCGGCTTGAGCCCGGCGTGGGCGGCGTCCTCGCGCAGCATGCGCAGGCCCAGCGAATGAAAGGTGGTGACGATGAGCCCCTTGGTGTTGACGCCCTGGGTCAGCTTGGCGGCGCGCTCCTGCATCTCGCGCGCGGCCTTGTTGGTGAAGGTGATCGCCGCGATCGAGCCTGGCTTATAGCCGCATTCGTCGATCAGATAGGCGATCTTGTGCGTGATGACGCGGGTCTTGCCCGAACCGGCGCCGGCCAGCACCAGCAGCGGGCCGTCGAGGTATTTCGCCGCTTCGCGTTGCGGAGGATTCAGTGCGGCGAGCAGGCTCATGCCGCGCCGAACTCGCGTTCGAGCCAGGCGTTGATGGCGTCCGATTCGTAGAGCCAGGTCTCTTTGCCGTCGTCGTCGGTGATCAGCAGGCAGGGCACCTGCGCCTTGCCGCCGCCGGCCACCAGCGCGGCGCGATGGCGGTCGTCGCCGTGTGCGTCGCGCAGCTCGACGTTCAGCGACAGCCGGCGCAGCGTGCGCCGCACCTTGATGCAGAAGGGGCAGGTCGGGAAGTGGTAGAGCGCGAGCGACCGGGTGCGCGCATCCACCGCCGCCTGCGCTTCCGCTGAACGCACCATGCCCTTGGGCCGGATGAGCCAGTTGCCCAGCAGCAGAAAGGGACCGAGCATGGCGCGGACGGTGCGGAAGAACAAACGGATCACGGATTTCATGGGAAACGTCTAAGGGCGGGAAAGCGGGCGCGCTATGATGCGGGGCACCACAACGCCTGCGGTATTTTATATGGCCATCTACGCCATTGGCGACATCCAGGGTTGCCTCGAACCGCTCGAACGGTTGCTGGACGTCATCCGCTTCGATCCCGCCGTGGACCGGCTCTGGTTCGTCGGCGATCTCGTCAACCGCGGCCCCGATTCGCTGGGCACCTTGCGGTTCATCCAAGGCCTCGGCGAAGCCGCGGTCTGCGTACTGGGCAACCATGACCTGCACCTGCTCGCGCTGGCCGAGGGCTTCGGCCGCGTGCACAGGGGCGATACGCTCGACGCCGTGCTGGCCGCGCCCGACCGCGACGAGCTGCTGCGCTGGCTGCGGCATCGCCGTCTGGCCTGGCGGGAGGACGGCTTTCTGCTCGTCCACGCCGGCGTGCTGCCCGGCTGGACGGCGGACGAGGCGATGGCCCACGCCGCCGAGGCGGAAGCGGCGCTGCAGGGACCGGATTACCGCATCTTCTTTGAACGCATGTACGGCAACGCGCCGGTGGCCTGGGCGCCCGATTTGCAAGGCTACGAGCGTCTGCGCGTGATCGTCAACGCGTTCACGCGGCTGCGCTACTGCTCGGTGGCGGGCGAGATGGAATTCCACCACAAGGGCGCGCCGGGCACGCAGCCCGCCGGCTGGCTGCCGTGGTTCGACGTGCCGGGACGGGCGAGCGCGGACGCGACCTGCGTGATCGGCCACTGGTCCACGCTGGGGCTGGTGAACCGCGCCGATCTGATCGCGCTCGACACCGGCTGCCTGTGGGGCGGCCGGCTTACCGCGGTGCGTCTGGCGGATCGGCGGGCGTTCGCGGGGGATTGTCCGCAGATGCTGCGCCAAGACCGCCCGTAGGGCGAGTGTTTGGCGACGTACACCTTGCGGGTGCGGCGTCCAGAAGCGTGGCGACCGCGCGCTCGGCGGCGGCGGCCAATTCGCGCCGGTGTCCGTCGGGCGGAATCGGCGCGCCGAAGCGCAGTTCGGCGATGAGCCCGCCGGCGTCGAGGATGCGCGTGAGGCTGGCCCACAGGCTGATGTCGTCGATATAGGCGGGCGCGGCGCTGTAGCGGCCGTCCGGCGTGCGGTAGCGCAGCGCCGCCGGCACCACGGGACAATTCAGCGCCACCGCCGGCTGCAGCAGCGAAGGCAGGAAGCGCTTGAGGCCGCGCCCGTCGCTGGTCGTGCCTTCGGGAAACACCGCGACCCAATGACCCGTGCGCATCAGCGCGCCCATCTCGGCGTTGATCCGCCGCGTGTCGGCGCGGCGGCCGCGTTCCAGGAACAGCGTGCCGACGCGGTGCGCGAGCCAGCCGACCACCGGCCAGCGCCGCACCTCCGATTTCGAGACGAAGCGCACGCGACGGGCGGCGAGGATCAGGTAGATGTCGATCCAGGAAACGTGGTTGCAGACCAGGAGCGCGCCGTCGGGCAGCGCCGGCGAGGCCTCGATGCGCACGCGCACGCGCAGGATCGCCAGCAGGCGGCGCGACCAGCGGGCGATGATCCGGTCGCGCGCGGGTTCGCCGACGAGCGGCAAGGCGAACAAGGCCAGCGCCACGCCCGAAGCGAGGTGCGCGGCCAGCAGAACGAGGCGGGACAGGCGGCGGAGCGCGGCAATCACGCCCGCATTGTAAAGCGCGCGTAGGATTCTAACCGAGCAGGCGCCGGGCATAGCCGCGATTGAGCTGCGCCATCGGCAGCAGCATCAACAGGTCGGCCGTGTTGAAGTCCGGGTCCCAGGCCGGTTCGCCGCAGACCAGCGCGCCAAGCCGCGTATAGCCCTTGATCAGCGGCGGCAGCGGCGCGTCGAGGCCGTCGTCGAGCGATTCGACCGGCAGACGGCAGCGCGGCGCGACGCGCCATTCGATCGGCGCCGGATGGTGCGCGGCGAGCTGGCGGTAGACGCGCGCGGCGACATGGCCGCCGTCGTGCATGGCGATGCTGGCGCAGCCGACGATGTAGGCGTGGCCGTGGCGCGTCATGTAGTCGGCCAGCCCCATCCACAGGCGCGCGATGACCGCGCCGCTGCGGTGGTCGGGGTGCACGCAGGAGCGTCCCAGTTCGGCCATGCGCGGGCGCAGGCCATGCAGCCGGGTGAGGTCGAATTCCTGTTCGGCGTAGTAGCTGCCGACGCGGCTGGCCGACTCCGGCGAGAGGATGCGGTAGGTGCCGACGACCTCGCCGCGCTCCAGTTCGCGCACCAGCAGATGATCGCAGTAGGGATCGAAGAGATCGATGTCGTGATCCGGCAGAATGGTGGACAGGCGCGCGCCCATTTCCTCGGCGAAAACCTTGTGGCGCAGGCGCTGCGCCTCGCGGATCTCGGCATCGTCCACCGCCAGCGAAACGTGGTAGCGGCTGGCGGATACGGTTTGGGCGGTACGGCGAACGTCGAGCATGGGCGCACTCCGGCGATGGAATGCGCCAAGCTTAGGAAGCGGCTGTGAATCCGGCGTGACGGCCGGATGGCGAAACGATGACGGACGGGACGCCGGAGTCGGCTGCCTGCCTGCTCAGTGCGACACGCGGGTGGCGCCGCCGCCGGTGAGCACGCGCACGCGGTCGCCTACCTGGAAGGTTTCGTCGGCGGTCTGGGTGATCGCGATCAGACGGCCCGAATCGAGCTTGACCGTGATCTCCACGCCTTTGTTGCGCGTGACCGCTTCTTCGGCCGCCGCGCCGCCCAGGCCGCCGAGCACCGCGCCGACGGCCGCGCCGACCACGCTGCCCCGGCCGCCGCCGACCGTGCTGCCTGCGACGCCGCCGACCACGGCGCCCGCGCCCGCGCCGATCGGCGTCTTGGTGCCTTCGATGTTGACCTCGCGCACCGACTCGACCACGCCCATCTGGACTTCCTGCGCGGCGCGCGCCTGTTCGCGCGTGTAATCCTTGCCGCCGGTACCGGCGGCGCAGCCGAACAGCAGGGCGGCGGAACAGACGGCGGCGGCGAGAGCGAGCGGCTTGTTCATGGAGGGCTCCTCGGGGCGGGAATGCAGGTGAGACTGGCGCGCGCGGGGCAGGTTCAATCCAGCAGCGGGCGGCCGAACGTCGCCTGTGCGCGGGCGGCGATGTCGGCGCGCGCGGGTGCGTGATTCTGTCCGCCGCGGCATTCGATCTTGAACGCGCCCATCACGCTGGCGAGCCGGCCGGTGGTCTCCCAATCCCAGCCGTGCGCGATGCCGTAGAGCAGGCCGGCGCGGAACGCATCGCCGCAGCCGGTGGGGTCGACCACGGCGCGGGCGGCGACGACGGGAATGTCGAATACCCGGCCGTCGGCGTAGAAGCGCGAGCCGGCTTCGCCGCGCGTCACCACCAGGCATTTCACCCGGGCGGCCAGTGCGTCGAGGTCGAGACCCGTGCGCGTCTGCAGCAGTTCGGCTTCGTAATCGTTGAGCGTGACGTAGTCGGCCAGCTCGACCATTTCGAGCAGCTCGCCGCCGGAAAACAGCGGCATCCCCTGGCCGGGGTCGAACACGAAGGGAATGCCGGCGGCGCGGAACTGGCGACAGTGGTTCAGCATGCCGTCGCGGCCATCCGGCGAGACGATGCCGAGACCGATGCCCTTCGCGCGTGACGCGTCGTTCTCGTGCGAGAAATTCATCGCGCCGGGGTGGAAGGCGGTGATCTGGTTGTCGGCCAGATCGGTCGTGATGAAAGCCTGCGCCGTGTAGGTGCCGGACAGATGGCGGATCGCTTCGCGCGTGACGCCGAGCCCGTCCAGCCGGTCCGCGTAGGGGCCGAAATCGTCGCCCACCGTCGCCATGATCACCGGCTCGCCGCCCAGCAGTTTCAGGTTGTACGCGATGTTGCCCGCGCAGCCGCCGTACTCGCGCCGCAGCTCAGGCACGAGGAAGGAGACGTTCAGCATGTGGATCTTGTCCGGCAGGATGTGATGCTTGAAGTGATCCTGGAACACCATGATCGAATCGAAGGCGAGCGAGCCGCAGATGAGCGTGCGCATGACGGGCGTGGGGTGAAAACGACAGCGGCGATTATACGCAGGCCCCGCGGACGGATTTCATCGAAGATTCATCGCGTTGACCGCGGGCGGTCATGCCGCGCGCCGATGCTGCGCGCATGCACACGCGACGCATTGCGCTTCTGTGGTCGGTGCCCGCCGCCTTGTTCGCGGGCGACGCCCTGGCCTGGGGGCTCTGCACCCACGTCTATTTCGCCCAGTTGCTGATCTGGGCGGTGCCGCTCGCCGATCCCGCGCTGCGGCGCGCGGTGCGCAGGTTCCCCGAACGGCTGGTCGCCGGCGCCTGCCTGCCCGACCTCGCTCTGGTCGGCCGGCTCGCCGGTACCCGGGCCTTCGATGCCAGCCACCGCTGGGAGGCCGCGCACGCCCTGCTGGGCCGGGCGCGGGACGACGCAAGCCGCGCCTGCGCCGTCGGCGCGGTGAGCCATCTGTGGGTCGACATCATCGCGCACAACCACTTCGTGCCCGCGCACGAACATCTCTGGTGGAACGTGCCGATGCTGACGCACGCGGCGTCGGAATGGGCGATGGACCGCCACATCGCGCGCCATCTGTTCCGCCCGCCGGCCGCGCTGCTGCGGGCCGATGCCTGGCTCGTCGACTACGTGGCGCGCAATTTCGACTGCGCGCCGCAGACGGCCGCGCGCGCGATCCGCCAGCTCGGCCGCGCCGAGCGCCTGCTGCGCCGCAGCCGCCTGCCCGGCTTGCTCCACGGCGCCGGCCGCCTGTTCGACCGTGCGCTGGCGGCGCGCTTCGATTATTACATCCGGGAAACGACCGGCCGCCTGCCGCAGATCGATCGCGTGCTGGCGGGCGAAGCGCCGGCCTGGCTGGCCGACTGTCCGCCCGGCGATGCGGCCCGCGCGCGCATCGCCGCGCACGCGCCCGAACTGGTCGCCTGCCGCCTGCCTTTGCCGGCCGACCTCTACGACGCGGCGGACATCGCGCTGCAACGTGCGGCCTGAATCGAACGGGTTTTATCGGCCGCCTTGTTTGCAGACTTGGCCCCCTTTTGTTTTCTTATCGTTTTATTTCTACGCCTCTACGCCGTCGTGCCATAAACGAAAAAACCGCCCTCTCGGGGGCGGTTTTTACTGTGCTGCGGACCGGCTCGGTTATCGCGCCTTCTTGCGACGCAGAGCACCGAGACCGACCAGGCCGAGACCCAGAAGGGCCAGCGAGCCGGGCTCCGGCACATTATTGGCCGGCGGCGGCACAGCCTGGCCCGTCGCGGACAGCGACACCGTCCAGCCGGCATTCCCCGGCTGGCCGCATACGCCGGTGCCGTTGGCGCCGACGCATGAACCGGTCAGAGCGAAGTCCGCCGTGAAGAAAGTGGCATCGTAGCCGTTGCCGACCACCGTACCGGAAATGGAGAAGGTCTGGGCATCGCCGCAGGTCGTGCCCTGGGCGCTTGTCGTGCAGCCGAAAGGCGTCGTAATCGACGCGGCGCCGAACGAGCTCGACGTGAAAGTGAAACCGCCGATGTCAATGACGAACGAACCGTCGTTGGCGGTATCGAAGTCGCTGATCGTGCCCACGGTGCCGAAACCGATGGTGCCCAGATCCGAGCTGCCCATGTTTGTCGCCAGTGTGGCGCCGGTCAGATCGAACGAGGTCAGCAGGCTGACCAGCGAATTGGGCCAGTTGGTCAGGCCACTGGGCAATGCGACGCCGCCGGCCAGTGTGGCGCTGCCATTGATGAATGTGGCTTGTGCGGCACCGGTCATCGACCCCAGCGCCATCGCGGCGCAAGCGAGAACTGTCTTGCGAAACTTCATTTGAGGCTCCTTTTACTTGGTTTGAGGCAACGTTGACGAACGCACCCGGGCAGGCCCCAAGCAATGGGTGTGCCAAAACAATATTGTGCAATGATTAATTTATTGGGAATCAATGTCTTGTGTGCTAAAAACTCCAATGAAATCAATAGAATATTTAGCAAATGTAATGTATCAAGGATGCGTCAAGGACGGGGTGTCAAATTTTCCGACATCTTTGCTGTCGTTCGATGGCCGGTCGGGCGATTTTCAGGCCCGGCCTGGCCGCCTGCCCCTGCCGGCAAGGCTTGTACGATGTCGAATCGACCCCGCCCACCGCCTTCAGCGGCTCCCGGCGCAAGCGAAGAACGCGTCGTTCAGGGTGAGGCGCGGCTATAGCGGAATCCTATGGATGCCATCGAGATTAAGACTTTGAAACAATAAATCTGCGGGTGTATGGTCATTGACAGAACCGGGTGAAACCCACGGAGTCGAGCCAGCCATGACGTCCCGGCAGGGTACTTCGGTTTTTTGATGCTGGAATTTGTAGAAGCCGACTTGTTTGTGATCCCTGTCAAGGAGTGCGCAATGTCATCGTCTACCGGAGAAGCGGCATACCGAGGCATCGAGGTTTGCCGTCACGTACCGCCAGTCCTTCCGCGCAGGCAGGCGCGCACGTCCTCGCCTGACAGCATCAAGCATGCGCCGGCCTACGCAAGCCCGGCGGTCTGGTGACGAAAACCACCCTGAGATAGTTTTGCAGCGCGGCTCGCACGTGAAAAGCATTGTGGCCCGGGCGGCGCATGCGTAAGCGAACGACATGCTGAAGACCGGGCGGTAGTTCGAGTCGGCTCAATCGGGGGCATTGGATGCTCATTAAAAGGATATACAGATGTTAATAGTTGTTGTGTGTACGGCAACAGACCGGCGATGGCGTCAGTGATTTCGGGATTCTCAAAATCCGCCGGGTTCGCCGCGATCATGCTGTCGATGGAATAAAAGGAGAACGGAATGAATGCTTCGAGCAAGCGAGCAAGTATTGGAAACCGGCGATGGGGTGTCGATACGGCGCCTGCAAGCCGCTGTGAAGAAAGGACGGAGCGATGACAACGCATGACGCATCGAAGTCGCCGCGGCAAGCGTCGAATGCCGATGCCCCGGAAAATGTCGACACCCGGGAATTTCCGAATCCGGAATACTTCGGCGGCACGTTCAAGGAGTTCATGCGGACAGCACACGACCTCGGCGGCGAAGCGGGCGGCCCCATCCAGTTGCAGGAAAGAGAGCCGATGGCGTGGGAGAAAGACACCATGATCACCTGCGAATGCCTTGCATGGCGGGGTGTCTGGAACCATACGGAAAAGCTTCGCCGGGTCGTGGATTTGGGCGAGGCGCAGTACTTCTCGTTGCCTTACGCCGGACGATTCCTGCTGTCCGCCACGCGGGCCCTGGTCGACAAGCGGCTCGTCACGCTGGCCGAACTGACCAACAAGATCGATGAGGTGAAAAAGCGTTATGAACAGAAATGACCCTGCCGAATTGGCCCATGAGTGCTCGGGCAAAGCGGTCGACTCCCCCCTGTACGATCGTCTGCGGATCGCTGAAATCGCCGAAGGCGTGGGCGATCCCCAGTGTTACAAAGGAAAAGCGGGCGGTCCGCCCCGGTTCAAGGTGGGCGATCGCCTGAGGGTCAAGGATCTGCCCGATGTCTTTTACAACCAGACGCCCGGCTATACGCGCGGGGTGGCGGGGACGGTCGTATCCGTCGTTTACGAAAGCCCCGTTCCGGAAGACGAGGCCTGGGGCCGCATCGATCAGGCGGAATGGTTCTATCTGCTGAGTTTCCGGCACGCGGATCTGTGGGGGGACGATGACCCGGACACCCATCCGGACGACGTGGTGCAGGCCGAGATGCCCGAGCGATGGCTGGAGCCGGCGTAGTTTCCGGGCAACGGGCAGGCAGCAGGGCAATGCGGGCCAGGCCCGATGACGAAATCATGGATGACAGCCGTGTATTCCAGGAGGCGCCGTGGCGCGACAAAGCAATCATCTTCCGCTGGTCTACAGTTGTTCGGGGTGTTCCAGCGCGGCCCAAACCGCCAATACGCTGGCCCTGAGTCTCGATCGCGACGGCGAGGCGCAGATGTCCTGCATAGCCGGCGTGGGCGCCGACATCCCGCGTTTCGTACGCCAGGCGACGTCGGGCCGTCCGATCCTCGCACTCGACGGCTGCCCGCTGGCCTGCGTCCGGGAGAGCCTGAAACGCCACGGCGTGAAACCCGACCGCTACCTGCAATTGCATGAGCAAGGGGTGAAGAAACGCTATGGCCACGATCCCGAGGACGTCGATGTACGGCGTCTCTATCCGAGCGTGGTCGCGTTGGCCAGGGAGATTCGTCCGGATTGCGACAGCCGGTCGATGGCGGCTGCGAACGGCGGCGACGTGACCTGCGGCCATCGCGATTGACGCGGGCGGCGCTTCACTGAGGCAAAGAATGATGAAGGAAAACCGATGAGTCTTGTAACGATGGATCGGCAGGATGCTCCCGCGGCCGAGGCGGCGGATGAATGTCCGCGGCGCATGAAGGGCCAGCAGTTCCTGGCGGAGCTGGTGCGGCGGTCGGAAGTCAAGGCGGTGTTCTTCGTGCCGACGTTTCTGTACCCCACGCTCGTGGAACTGGCGAAGGACCCGGTCAAGCGCGTGTTGTGCCACTCGGAAAAGGCCGCAGGCTACATGGCCGACGGCTATGCCCAGGCATCGGGCAAGCCGACGATCGTGATCGCGCAAGGCGGCCCCGGCGCAACCAATCTGTATGCGGGCCTCGTGGATGCCTGGCAGAGCCACACCCCGCTGCTCGCGGTGACGCCCGTCCTTCCGGACGCGCGCTACCAGGGCAATTCCTATCAGGAAGCCTATGTGGATTTCCGTCCGGTGACCAAGTACGACGCGGAAGTGAGATCGATCGACCGGATGGCGGAGTTCTTCGGCAAGGCCTACCGGGAAATGACGACGGGCGCGCCCAGGCCGGTTCACCTGTATCTGGACGGGGCCTTGGAGGCCGCGGAGGCGGAATTCGATTTCCGCTATCTGGACCCGCGCTACTTCTCCTATCCGGCATTCCGTCCGCGGGCGGACGACGATCTGGTCGAACAGGCCATCCTGGAACTCCGAAGCGCGAAGCGTCCGGTGATGGTTTGCGGCCGCGGCGCGATCGTGTCGGGCGCATGGGAAGAAGTGACGGCGCTGGCCGAACGGCTGGCATTGCCGGTCACCACGACCTTGAACGGAAAGGGCAGCATCGACGAGCGGCATCCCCTGGCGCTTGGCGTCACGGGTTCCTACCGGCGTCCGTCGACCGACGCGGCGATCGCCGAAGCGGATCTCGTGCTCTACGTGGGCGGGCACCAGGGCGGGGCCACGACGAATCTGAAACGGATGCCGAAGCCGGGCGTGCGCATCATCCACATCGATATCAACCCGGCGCAGCCCGGCGCGAACTATCCGAATGTCCTGCCGCTCGCAGGCGATGCGCGCACCGTCCTGCGACAGATGCTGGAACTGGCCGGCTCGGGAAAACGGCGCGAGTACAGCGAGTGGGTGCGGAAGGCGCAAAAAGACCTTCAACAGTGGCGCGAGAGCGAAAACGCGCACCTGCACGGAAACATGACTCCAATCCGGCCGGAACAACTGGCGGCCCGGCTTGTGGAAGCCTGCCCGCGGGATACGCTCTTCGTCGCGGATACGGGGTACGTGGGCACCTGGGCCGGCGTCTTCATGGAGTTGCCCGCAGGCAAGAATTTTCTGCACTGCGAGGGGAGTCTCGGCTGGGCGTTTCCCGCGGCGATGGGCGCCAAGGCGGCGGCACCCGAGCGAACGGTGGTGGCGTTCACGGGCGATGGCGGGTTCTTCTACCACCTCGCCGAGATCGAGACGGCGGTGCGCAACGGGATCAACGTGATCACCGTGGTATTGAACAATCAGGCAATGGCTTTCCAGACGCATCTGCTGCGGAGCCTCTGGCCGGATTCCCGCAACCTGGACAAGCTGTCGGAGTTCGGCCTGACGAATTTCGCCGGCGTCGCCCGGGAGATGGGCGCCTGGAGCGTCCGCGTGACGGATCCGCAGGCGATAGGCAAGGCGATCAGCGATGCGATCGATTCGAACAGGCCGGCAGTGATCGACGTGGTCATCGATCAGGCCGCCGTTGCGCCTGTGGCCGTCATGGCGGGGCAGGGGAGCCGTGCGCCTGCCGCTTCATTGAGAGCGTAGTTTTCCGAACGGCTCCGAACGACCGCGAGCCTTGACGCATCAATAAAACCCATCCCCGCATCAACGATGCGAATGCCCGAACATGGCATTCGCATCTTGACAGCGTCATGGGTTGGCAATTACGTTACGCCCCCATAAGAGTCCGGCCACGAAGCCGGACGTGCGGAGAACCAAGGTCAAATTGTTTGTGCTGCTAGAGGAGAGCAAGCATGGCTATGGTTTTTTCCGCACGTCTTCGTGCGTTTCCGTTTTGCCGGATCGCGTCCTGGTCGCCTGAGCGCATACGCCTCGGCGCATCGGTGCTCGTCCTGTTCGCCCTCTGCCAGAGCGCGACCGCCGCCACCGTCCCCGGCGCCATCCCCGGCAGCCACCAGGTCAGCCCCAGCGGCGCCTTCACCTACACCGTTCCCATTTCAGTCCCGCCCGGCGTGGCCGGTATCGAACCCAAGCTCAGCCTCGTCTACAGCAGCCAGAGCGGCAACGGCATTGCCGGCGTCGGCTGGTCGCTCGCGGGATCGTCCGCAATCGCCCGGTGCGGGCATTCCATCGTCCAGGACGGCGCAAACCGCGGCATTCAATTCGACGCCTCCGACCGCTTCTGCCTCGACGGCCAGCGCCTTGTTGCCATCAACGGCGCCTACGGCGCAGTGGGAACGGAATACCGCACTGAATCCGAATCCTATACCCGCGTCATATCGGCAGGCGGCACCGCGGGCAACCCGCAGTCCTTCAAAGCCTGGACCAAGGACGGCCACATCCTCGAATACGGCACCACCGCGGATTCGCGCCTCGAAACCCAAGCCGGCACGGCAGTCATCGTCTGGGCGGTCGGCAAACTCCGCGACACGCTCGGCAACCACATGACCTTCACCTACACCGAAGACAACGCCAACGGAGAAAGCCGGCTGGCGCGCATCGACTACGCCGGCAACACGGCGGCCAACACGCCCCCGAACAACTCGGTGCGCCTCACCTACGAATCCAGGCTCGATGCGGAAGACATGTATATCGGCGCCCAGCGCTTCAAGACCCCGCAGCGCCTAGCCAAGATCGAATCGTTTGCCGGAAATACGCTGGTGCGGGACTACCGGCTCACGTACGCAAGCCAGGCGTCGGCCAACGACGCGAGCCGCGTCGTCGAGATCGAGAGCTGCGCGGGTTCGGGTGATTGCCTGCGCAAGACCACGCTGCAGTGGGATGTCGCGAATCAGGCGAACGGTATTGTCATGACGAATTGGCCATATGCGGATAGTTATACGCATAAGCCAATAGCCATAGCCGATATAAACGGAGATGGCAAAGGAGATTTAATTGTTGCTGATACTGATTATGGTTATTCATATAAGGTTTTTTACTCGAATGGTGCTGGTTTTAGCGGATCGACGTCTTTTGGTGCTAGCTTAGATTTCTCGTGCGGTGAAGGTAGCATCTGTCCTTTACCTCCAGCAGCCGTGGGTGATCTCAATGGAGATGGCCGGGCGGATCTGATCATTAGGGGAAGTTGGGATCCGAATAGCAGTAAAAGTATTCTTCTGTCGACGAGTAATGGATATGTGAAAGCGAGTTGGCCATATGCAGATAGTTATACGCATAAGCCAATAGCCATAGCCGATATAAACGGAGACGGCAAAGGAGACCTAATTGTTGCTGATACTGGCTATGGTTATTCATATAAGGTTTTTTACTCGAATGGTGCTGGTTTTAGCGGATCGACGTCTTTTGGTGCTAGCTTAGATTTCTCGTGCGGTGAAGGTAGCATCTGTCCTTTACCTCCAGCAGTCGTGGGTGATCTCAATGGAGATGGCCGGGCGGATCTGCTCATTAGGGGAAGTTGGAATCCGAGTAGTAATAAAAATGTCCTCTTGTCGACAGGCAGCGGCTTTGCACAAGCGCAATGGCCATATGCCGAAAGCTGGCAGTACGAGCCCTTTGCCATAGCGGACATGAACGGAGATGGTAGGGGGGATTTGATTGCAAGGACGAATCCTGCCGGAAGCAACAACCCTTATCAGTACTATGCGGTGTTTTATTCGACGGGGGCCGGCTTCAGCGGGCCGGTGTCGTTGGGTGCGGCGGTACCGGTATCGTATGGAGAAATCTTGGTTTTGGCATCACCTGCTGTAGGCGATCTCAACGAAGACGGTCGTGCGGATCTGCTCATCAAGACCAGTTGGGCAGATTGGACGTTGGGTGCCACCAAAAACGCCCTCCTTTCCAACCCTCTCCAGCCTGATTCAGTCCGCTCTATTGAGACCGGCCTAGGCGCTGTGACTGGTGTCACCTACAAACCCCTGACTGACGCCTCCGTCTACACCAAGGACGGCAACGCCGTCTACCCGTACCTGGACGTGCAGACCCCGCTGTATGTCGTATCGAGCGTTTCCGTCAGCGACGGCGCAGGCGGGAATCACGTCACCGACTACACCTACGCCGGCGCCAAGAGCCACCAGCGCGGCGGCG
>Ga0228535_1000348_pt1 | contig 140775 bp, 129 predicted proteins | sample SJ1metagenome_FD_168457 | JGI IMG/M metagenome (GOLD analysis project Ga0228535, IMG submission 168457) | Enriched culture of PCE-dechlorinating microbial communities from Ithaca, New York, USA - SJ1 | ecosystem: Engineered > Modeled > Simulated communities (microbial... > Unclassified...
ATCAAGATATCCAACGCCCAGATGAGAGCAATCCGGCTTCAGCGACACGAGGTCTGCCCAGACTGGAACTACACGATTGATCCCAATACCTCATAACATCCGAATCTTTTTCTTTACGAGTCCTTAGTCTTTCTTGCGCCGACGTGTGGTCACCGGGTCAATCATATTCTTGTCGGGCAGAAAGCTCAGTTGCACTCCATGGATGCGGCGCTCGAGCTTTTCAACAACGAGTTCGGCTCCTATCCGCCCTCCGACGCCAACGACCCGACGGGCAAGGCCTATTGCGGCGCGATGAAGCTGGCAGAGGCGTTGATGGGTCAGGACCTGCTGGGCTGCCACTCCAAGTCGGTCTTCCGCCGGGATGGTCTGGACACGGCGGGGACTTTCGATCTGTACCCCGACGGCATTGAGAAACTGGATTTCGGGCTTCGCGCCGAGAGCCTCAAGGCAAGAATGGGACCTTACCTCCCTATCGAGGGCTCACACACAGTGCGATTGTCGGACATCTACGGCAAAGGCAACACGGGGCCGTTTCCCGAGGATACCTACGTTCTGTGCGACGTCTTCGAGCAAGAGCGGCCCAGCGGCAAGAAGACCGGCATGCCGATCCTCTACTACCGTGCGAATCGTCTGGGCAGGACTCACCGAGCGGGGGACCCGAACAACGTCTATGACTGTCGCGACAATCACGCCTTGCTCGCGTTGGGCGTCCCCGGCCGGCCGGGCGAGGCGCACCCGCTGATTGATCCGAATCGGTTCTACCTCAACACGCAGGACGTTCGAGCCACGTCGTCGCCTCAGCCGGTTCGAAGGGATTCGCACATTCTGATCAGCGCGGGTTTCGACGGCCTCTACGGCACAGCCGACGACGTCTGCAACTTCGAATGGAAATACCGCGAGCGGTGAATCAAAGTGTGTGCCGATAGCCTGGGCCTGTGAAGTCCGCGTCGATGATGGAGAGAAAGCTATGAAGCGTGCGGGATATGTGCCTTGGGTCCTTCTGGGCGTGTTACTGGTGGTCTTGTTGCTCTTTGTCTTTGCAGCCCTGGCGTTCATACCTCCTGCGCGGGCCTTTACGATGCACGTCAGGCAAAAGGCGCAGTTTGCCGCTATGGAAGCAGCAATCGAGCTCTTCTGCAATGAGTACCGCTCATATCCTCCCTCGGGCGCCAACGACCCGACGGGCAAACCCTACTGCGGGGCGATGAAGCTGGCGGAGGCATTGATGGGCCAGGATTTACAGGGTTTTCATCCACAATCTGCCTTTCGCTTCGACGGCCTGGATCCGGATTCACTCACGTCTCTCTATCCTGCGAATCCGCCGGCGGACAATCTCAAGGCCAGGATGGGACCCTACAATTTGCCGCAATACGCCAATGCGTGGCGGTTGGCGGATGTCTATGGAAAAGGCAAGACCGGGCCGTTTCCCGAAGACACCCATGTCTTGTGTGACACTTTCGAGCGGAAACGCCCCAGCGGGAAGAGCACCGGAATGCCGATTCTGTACTATCGCGCGAATCGGTTGGGCACGTCGCACCGGCCGGGCGATCCGAACAACATCTACGATTTCACGGACAATCAGGCGATGATCGCACTCGGAGTTCCCGGCAAACCCCGCAAGACCCATCCGCTGGTCGATCCGAACCAATTCTACCTCCACACACAGGATGACCGGTCCACCGGCGGACCCCGGCCTTTCCGCCCGGATTCGTACATTCTGATCAGCGCCGGTCGAGACGGCCTCTACGGTACGGCCGACGACACCTACAACTTCGAGCCGTCTCGCCCCAGGCGATGACGGCGTGGCCTGCACTCCAGTCGGGGACTTGGGGTGCATGACCGTGGTTGCGCGCCCCCGCGGTGAGCGGGACGCGGGGGTTCAGACGGTTGCCCAGGATGCCCAAGGAAAGGGACGGACCGATCCGGATTCCGGCCTTCGGCCGGAGATTTTACGCGTTGGGCCAGCAGCATGGAGGATGTGCCGGGCACATCCGAACGAAACTCGGAGTCTCATTGATCATGCTGCCGGCCCAAAGCGGCAAATCTCCTTCGCACGACCGCCTCGGGCGTGCTCTCCCGGAGTCTGCCGGGGTTCCGTGACGCCGGCGTGCTGCGATTCCTGTTCATGGTCAAGATCGGTTTCCATTCAGCCGTGCAAAGGGGTTGTTTGAGACCTTGCAGTTACGGTCATGCACCCGGGGACTTGCTGTGTCGCGGTTGACTTGGCGGGCGTCGGCGGTTCTAATCGGCGACGCGGGGGCCCGCTGTGGGGCGCCGCGTCAGGTTCGATCGGGATCATCGAGGTGGTCATGCAGGCCAACGCGTATCGGAATGTCGCCATCATCGGCGACGGCGGGATGGGAACCGTGCTGTCCATCCTGCTCTGCGAGAAGGGCATCCCCACGCGGATGTGGGGCCACGACGCAGGGCAGTTGGCCGAGATCGAGAAGGGCCGCGAGAACAAGCGGTTCCTGCCTGGCTACGAACTGCCTCAGTCGCTGGTCTTCGAGCCTCGCGATGAGCGGGCGATGGCGGGCGCGGACCTGATCGTCTCAGCGGTTCCCTGTCAATACATGCGGCCCGTCTGGAGCCGGCTGGGCAAGTACGTTCCTATCGGCGTTCCGATCGTCTCGGTGGCCAAGGGGATCGAGATCGGCACGCTTCTGCGACCCTCCGAGATTCTCAGCGACGTTCTGGGCTCGGGCGTTCCGCTGGCGGCCTTGAGCGGGCCGACCATCGCGGACGAACTGGCGCGCAAGCTGCCGGCGACAGCCTGCGCCGCAGCCCGGGACGAAGCCCTCGCACAGCGGGTTCAGGCGACGTTCAACTGTTCGTGGTTTCGGGTCTACACGAATACCGACCTGATCGGCGTCGAGCTGGCGGGGGCGATGAAGAACGTGATCGCCATCGCGGCGGGCATCATCGACGGCGTCGGCGCCGGCGACAACGCCAAGGCGGCGCTGCTGGCCCGCGGTCTGGCGGAGATCACCCGTCTGGGCCTGGCCCTGGGCGCCAGCGAGTACACCTTCGCGGGTCTGACCGGTCTGGGCGACCTGGTGACCACGTGCATTTCGCCCAGCGGACGCAACCGGTCGTTCGGCGAGCGGGTCGGCAAGGGGCTGACGCCCGAGCAGGCGCAGCATGCGACCGCGTCGGTCGTTGAAGGCGTCTCGACCTGCAAATCCGTCGTAGATCTCGCGGCCCGCCGGGGTGTGGAGATGCCCATCACGCAGGCGGTCTACGAGGTGCTGTTCGAAGGCAAACCGGTGCGAACCGCGATCGAGGACCTGATGACCCGACGTCCCAAGCCGGAATGGAACCTCGCGTCGAAGGCGTCTGCGAAAGCCCCATAACCTGTCCGTCGTTTTCACAGCTTCTCCTGTCTTTTTCTTCTTGGAGATCCGACGCGCTCCGACGGTCGGATCGAAATCCCCGCGTTCCTGTGGGGAATGTTTCCCTGCGTAAGCACTCATTCAGGGGCTGTCACGGTCGCACGCGCGCCTCGCGGGTTCGGTTATCGGCCCTCGCTGCGAAGGGGGGAATCTCCCGGACCGGTCTCGGCGCTTTTGGTTTGGCGCAATTCCATTTCATATACTTTAAACGACGCCGGGCGGACTGTCGAAGGACAGAACGCCGGCCGGTCCAGAGAAGACTCGGCCTGATCGGGCCACGAGATACGAAAGGGGGTCCGAACGGACAATGTGAGAGAGTCATGATGTGTCATCGCTTCGGTGACGAAGCCGGCTCACATTTCTTCTAGGGTGATAGGATATGTTTGGATTTGGCAAGAAGCAATCATGTCTGATCGGGGTCGATCTGGGCAACGACTGCGTGAAGCTGGCCCAACTGGCCAACGGCACGGAGGAGACGCACCTGATCGCCGGACAATGCGTCAATCGTCCTGCGGACGTCACGGCGGGCACGGCCCGGTGGCAGCGGTGGGCGATCGACGTGATGCGGGAATCGACCGCCAGCGGGCAGTTCAAGAGCAAGGACGTGGTGGCGGCCCTGCCGGCCAGCGAGGTGTTCATCGATCACCTGCGCTGGCCCAAGAAGTTCGACGGGAAGATCGAGGACGCGATCTTCGCGAAGATCAAGCAGAAGCTGCCCTTCGAGCCGATCGAAAAGAACACGCTGATCAAGTACATTCCGGCCGAGCAGGACAACGTCATCGTGCTGGCGACGGAGCGGACGGTGATCGACCGGCATCTGGCGATCTACGAGAGGGCCGGGCTGACGATCAAGTCCATCGGCGTCTGGCCGGTGGCGCTGGCCAACTGCTACGCCCGCTTCTTCGGACGCCGCAAGACGGACCTCGAAGCGGTCGTTCTGCTGCTGGACATCCAGTTGGACTGCACGCACCTGGTGATCTGTCGGCACAAGAACCCCCTGTACGCCCACTATGTCCCCATCGGGGCCAAACAGCTCAAGGACGAGACCGCCGTGGGGCGGCTGGTCATGGAGATGACCGCGTGCCGGCGGGAGTTTCTGTCGTTGTACAAGAACATTCAGCTCGAACGGCTGATCTTCCTTTCCGGACTCGCTGTGGACGCCGACGTCTACCGCACGATCGCCAAGCAACTGGAAGTCCAGGCGCAGATGGGCGACTGCATGGCGGCGGTGGAGATCCAGGATACGGACCGCCTCGGGCTGGAGCGAAGGAATGGCGCGGCGAGCTGGGCGTTGGCCTTCGGGCTGAGCCTGAGTCTGAATTGATTAAGGATGATTGATTATTGATGATTGGGCAAAGACACCGAGTCTTTCGTCCGATCATCCATCATCAATGCTGAGGTATAAACGATGTCGAATATCAACTTTGTGCCGGACGATTACATCCAGAGCAACGAATCCCGCAGGGCCAACCTGATGTGCCTGATCCTGTTCCTGGTGGTGATGGCCGCTCTGGGAGGCTCGTTCGCGACGATTCGAATCCGCCAGCGGGCCTGCGTCGCGGAAGAGACGCTGGTGAACGCCCGGATGGCGAAGATGGAAGAGTCGATCAAGCAGTTCGAAGACCTCCAGACCCGGCGTCAGGAGATGATGCGGACGGCGTTGACGACGGCCGAGCTGCTGGAACCGATTCCTCGCAGCGTGCTCTTGGCCTCGCTGACGAACACGCTGCCGCCGGGCGTGTCGCTGATCAAGCTGGACCTGATGCAGAAACAGGATTCGTCCCGGGCCCAGGCGGGGGCGCCCAAGCCCACCAAGTATCAGGCGGCCCAGGGCAAGCCCGCAACGGAGTCCGATGCGAAGTCCTCTCTCGAGAAGTCGATGCTGATCCAGATGGACATCGAGGGGATCGCGCCGAGCGACCTTCAGGTCGCCGCCTATATCGAGCATCTCGGCAACTCCGCCCTGTTGGACAACGTCGCACTGGTCGAATCGAAGGAGAAGAAGATCGAGGACACCGCGTTCCGACAGTTCAAACTCACGGCCATGCTGAACCGAGACACCCATTTGACCAAGGAAGACATCGATGAGATCCGGATCAAGGCCGCTCATTCGATCTACCAGTTCTAGCGTGTCCCGGACGTGAGACCTCGGATCAGGACCCTGTAGTGTGGGAGCAGACATTATGACGAGCGGTTTGAGACAGGCGATATTTTTCGTTTTGCTGGTGGGCGTGGCGGCCGCAGGCTACCAGTATATGATCAAGCCGGCCAACCAGAGTCTGGCCGAGTCCAAGCGCCGGGTGGAAGGCAAGCGGGCCAAGCTGGCCGACTTCGAGGCGGCCACCAGCCAGGCGGAGGACTTCAACAAGCAGGTCGAGCAACTGCAGGAGGCGGTGCGGTTCTTCGAGAGCAAACTGCCTCCGACCAGCGAAGTGCACAAGGTGCTCGAACAGGTCACCGTGATCGCGCAGAAGCAGGGGCTCAAGCCCAAGACGATCAAGACCCTGGTGCAGAAGGACAACAACGGCTACATCGAGCAGCCGCTGACGATGAAACTGGTGGGCGATTTCACCTCGTTCTATTCGTTCCTGCTGGAGCTGGAGAAGCTGCCTCGCATCATGAAACTGCGGGAGCTCAAGCTGGACAAGCCCAGCGACGGCACCAGTGAGATCGGGGCCGAATTCATCCTGAGCATTTTCTTTCAGAACAAGACCGCCTGACCGAGAACGTGAATTGCTGGAGTTGATTTATGCTGTCTTTCATGCGTGAACCGGAAGTCGGAACTCCCTCCGATCATTCGTCCGCAACGAACGGGCCCCAGGACGTCCTGTCGTCCGCCGGCCCGGACGCCCAGGACTTCCTGACCGTCGCGGCCAGCAGCAAGAACGTCCGCCGGAGCACGATTCTGGTCGCCATCCTGGTCGCCATCGGCCTGGTCTGCCTGATGTTCATGATCCGCAAGAGCCAGCCGCAGGCGGCGTCCGCCAGGCCGGGCACGACCGACGAGATGAAGATCGAAGCCGCCATCGGCCGGTTGACCGGCGTGCGGTCGGAGATGACCAACCGCATGGAGGCGATCCTCACGAAGTTCTACGAGTTCTCCGACGTCTTCCAGGTGAAGGTCAGCGAACTGTCGAAGAACCCGTTCGAGGTCGAAGGAGTCAGAGTCAAAGGACTCAGCGTTCCGGCGGTCGTCCAAGAGGATCCCCAGATCCAGGCCGAGAGGATCCGACGGCAGAAGATGCAGGAGCAGGCCGGCACGCTGCGGCTGCTGAGCATCATGCGGTCCGACAACGGGCACTCCTGCATGATCAACGACCAAATCCTCCAACAGGACCAAAGCATCGAGGGCTTCACGGTCCGGCAGATCGGCAGCAATTTCGTCGAGCTGGCCTGGATGAACGGGGCCATCCCGGGCGACACCGCGTCGGAAACCAAAGATTGGACGATTACTTTGAAGCTGTCTGAATAATGTTGCGATTCCTATCCCCAAAAGAGAAGGTCAAATCCCCTGCGGCGAATCGATCGGGCGCGGGTCAGCCGGCGATGGCGCCGGTCTACCCCGACGACGCCGAGGTGCGGGGTTTGTGCGATCTGTATTCCCCCGAACCGACGAGCCGCGTTCAGGTGCGCGACGTGGCGGACGTCCTGCTCGAGTTGAACAAGATCACCGACGAGCAGTACGGCCGCATCCGGCGCGAGACCCTGAACAAGCCTGGGAGCGATCCGACCGCGGCGCTGCTGAAGGAAGGACTCATCGGCGTCAACGACATTCTCGAGGCGAAGGCCAAGCTCAACGGCCAGGAGTTCCGCCACGTCACGCCCCAGGAGGTGGAGAAGGCGGCCTTCGGGAAGCTGGAGGCGGACTTCATCCAGCGGAGCAACATCGTCCCGATCGCCACCGACGGCGACAAGCTCGTCGTCGCCACCAGCGAGCCGGCCAATGTCTTCGCGATGGAGGACGTCCGGCGTCAGGTCGGGATGGAGCTGCGCGTGGTGGTCTGTCCGCCGGAGGACATCGCGGCGATCTGCGAGGCGTTCCGCGAGCAGCCCACCGAGGCCGTCCTCGAGGACATCATGAGCGACATGACCGAGGTCGAGGTCGTCCATGACGTCGAGGACGTCTCCGAAGACCTGGAGAAGATGGCCGGCCAGTCGCCCGTCATCAAGTTCGTGAACTACCTGATCAGCAACGCGGTCCACGAAGGGGCCAGCGATATTCACATCGAGCCCAAAGAGAAGCAGACGAAGATCCGCTACCGCATCGACGGCGTCCTCTTCGGAGCGATGGAAGCGCCGCCGAAGATGCACCCGGCGATCGTCTCGCGCATCAAGATCATGGCCAACCTGGACATCTCCGAGCGGCGTCTGCCCCAGGACGGCAAGGTCGCTGCGATCATCGGAGGCAGGGCCATCGATCTCCGCGTTTCGACGCTGCCAACCAGCCATGGCGAGAAGACCGTGATTCGTATTCTCGACAGCAAGTCCATCCGTCGGGGATTGGACTCCATGGGCATGGAGTCGGAGGCGTGCGAGGCGTTCCGCGATCAGGTGAAGCTGCCGCACGGAATCCTCCTGGTGACCGGTCCGACCGGGTCGGGCAAAAGCACGACCCTCTACTCGGCCCTGGGCGAGATGGACGGCGAAAAGCTCAACGTCTCCACGGTCGAGGACCCGGTCGAGTACGAGCTGGGCTTCTGCAACCAGGTCCAGGTCAACGAGAAGACCGGCCTGACCTTCGCGGCGGCGCTGCGAAGCCTGTTGCGTCAGGACCCCGACGTCATCATGGTCGGCGAAATCCGCGACAACGAGACCGCCCGCATCGCGGTGCAGGCGGCCTTGACAGGCCACCTGGTGCTCTCGACCCTGCACACGAACGACGCGGCCAGCAGCGTCACCCGACTGGTCAACATCGGGATCGAGCCGTACCTGCTGGCGGCCTCGATGAACGCGGCGCTGGCCCAGCGTCTGGTCCGGCGGATCTGCCCCAAGTGCAAGGAGACGTACAAGGGCCCCGATCGGCTCAAGAAGTACATCGAGCGCGTGGGCATGAACCCGAACGAACTGGTCCACGGCAAGGGCTGCGACGCCTGCCGCGGGTCCGGCTACGTCGGACGAGCGGGTATCTTCGAGCTGCTGATCCTGGACGACAAGTTCCGCGACATGATCAACCGGGACGCATCGGTGACCAGCATGCGTCGCGCGTTCCACGAGAGCGGACGCGACACCCTCTTCGACGACGGCATGAAGAAGGTCAAGAAGGGGATCACCACGATCGAGGAGGTCCTCCGCGTCACCGAAGTGTACGGGCAGAACGAGGAGGAGGAGTTCGTCGAGAACATCCACTGAGTTGAGGATTTGCGATTTGCGACCGACGAATTGCCGCGATCCCGGCCAAGGCTGCGGCAGACGACGAGTGAATCGTACACAGCAAATAGGGAATGCTCATATGATCGAAATCAAGACCATCCTGGAAGCGGCCATCGAGAACAAGGCCAGCGACGTGCACATCAACGTGGGCATGCCCCCGGTGCTGCGAAAAGACACCGAGCTGATCGACATGGACTGCCCGCCGATCACGAATCAGGAAGCCCGGGCGATGGTGCTGTCGATGGTCGGGCCCGAGAAGATGAAACGGTACGACGAGAACCGGGATCTCGACTTCTCCACGGCCATCGCCGGAGGCCACCGCTTCCGCGTCAACGCGCATTATCAGCGGGACACCGTGGCGGTGTCGTTCCGCGTCATTCCCAACCAGGTGCACACGATCGACGATCTGCACCTGCCGCCGATCGTGAAAGAGTTGACGGACCTGCCCCGCGGCTTGGTCTTGGTCACCGGGCACACCGGTTCCGGCAAGAGCACCTCGCTGGCCGCGATGATCGGACTGATCAACTCGCGGTACAGCAAACGCATCATCACGCTGGAGGACCCGGTCGAGTACCACCTCGAGAACGAAAAGTGCATGATCGAGCAGCGCGAAATCGGCTCCGATTGCCCGAACTTCGCCTCCGGACTGCGTCACGCGTTGCGTCAGGACCCGGACATCATCATGGTCGGCGAAATGCGAGACTTGGAGACGACCAGCTTTACGATCACGGCCGCTGAGACCGGTCACCTGGTGTTCAGCACCCTGCACACGATCAACGCGTCGCAGAGCATCGAGCGTATCGTCGACATCTACCCGTCGGGCCAACAGAACCAGATCCGAACGATGCTGGCCAACACGCTGCAGGCGGTCATCTCGCAGACTCTGTTCAAACGGGTCGACCAGCCGGGCATGGTGCCCTGCACCGAGATCCTGCTGTGCACCTCCGCGACGCGCAACTGCATCCGCGAGAACCGGATCTACGAGCTTCCGAACATTATCGAGACCTCCCGGCGGCTGGGCATGCAGAGCATGGACAACAGCATCGCCGAGATGTATTTCAAAGGGTTCATCGATCGGGACGAGGCGATCGTTCGGTCGAGCAACCCCGGCAAGATGGAAAAGACGCTGGTCGCGGCCGGCAAGCTGGCCGACGCCTCGAAGGCGGTGGCCGCCGCCACGCGATAGCGATTGTGCCCTGCGCCTGGCTTGGGGCGCGGGTCATGGGGTGTGGCCGGGACCGTTCCCGGCTGCCTGTCTCAAGCGATTGGATCTATCGGGGAACCGCACCGCACGAAGAATCGCGTGACGGCGGTCCCGTCCGGCTTTGCGTCCGGACGGACCACGCACACGGAGAACACGCATGGCAACACAGACGCTCACACGACACGAAGAGACCGCTGCTTCGGAAAACTGGCAAGGCCGCAGTTCCAACGAGAACGTCCGCAGTTCGGCTGAAAGCGGCGCCAACGCCTCTTTCTCGGACAAGCTCAAGGGCTTCCGGGTCGAATTCGGACCCAGCCGCAAGGACATTCTCCATTTCACCAGCCAGTTGGCCGTGATGATCCGCGCCGGCATCAGCATCCAGGACGCCCTGGAAGGCATCGGGGGCCAGCAGGAAAATCAGAAATTCAAGGCGGTCATCCAAGACCTGAAGACCCGCATCGTGGAGGGCAACAGCTTCTCCCAGGCTCTGGCCGAGCATCCGGAAATCTTCTCCAACCTCTACATCAACATGGTCGCGGCGGCCGAAGCGTCCGGTTCGTTGAGCGACATGCTGCAGAAGCTGGCCGAGTATCTCGACGAGGAGGCGGAGACGCGGTCCCAGGTCAAAAGCGCGATGGTTTATCCGGTGATCATCGCCGTGATGGCCGTCAGCGTTACGGTGTTCTTGCTGTGCTTCGTGCTGCCCCGGTTCACTGCGATCTTCCGCGGCAAAGAACACCTGTTGCCGATGCCGACCATCATATTGATGGCCACCAGCGCGTTTCTGAGGAACTGGTGGTATCTGCTTCTGCCGGGCATCGGCGGGGTCTTCTGGGGCTTCTATGCCTTCATTCACACGACGACGGGAAGCCTCTGGTGGGACAAGACCAAGCTAGTGCTCCCGCTGATCCGCACCCTGTGTCGCAGCCTCTACATCACGCGAGGCCTGCACACGATGGGCGTGCTGACCCGCGCGGGCGTGCCGATCCTCAATACGCTGTCGATCACAGCCCACATCTCCGGCAACATCCTGTACAAGAACATGTGGCTGTACGTCTACGAAGAGGTTCGCCAGGGCAAGAAGGTGGCTTCGGCCCTGGCCCAGTGCAAGCTGATGCCCAGCAGCGTCGTGCAGATGATCCACAGCGGCGAGGACTCCGGTAATATGGCCGAAGTCCTGCGGGACATCTCCAACTTCTACGGTCGCGAGCTCAAGGCCACCATCAAGGCGGTGACCTCGATGATCGAGCCGATCATGATCGTCTGCATGGGATGCCTCGTCGGCTTCATCGCCATGAGCATCATTCTGCCGATCTTCAAGATGTCCAGTCTGGTCTCGGGCAAGTGAGAGGCAAGCGTGAAGTTTGATGTTTGAAGTGGGATTTCTGAAGACAGCGTTTTTCAGCCGAAGAGTCAAAATGAAACATCGAACATCAAGAATCAAACAGCCAAAATCGGTCCGGGGCTTCACCCTCATCGAGGCGTTGATTGCGACGATCCTGGTGGGCTTCTCGATCGCGGCCCTGATGGCCGCCAACGGCACGCTGAGCATGGCCAACGGCGCGGGGGCCGATCAGTCCACCGCGGAGTTTCTGGCCGAGCAGATCCGCGAACTGACGGCCATGCTGGCGGTGGTGGACCCCACGACCGGCATCGCGACGTTCGGGCCCGAATCCCTGGAGACCAGCGTGACCAGCTACGACGATCTGGACGACTTCGACGGGGCTGTCTTTTCGCCTCCGATCGCGGCCAACCGGACGACTCTGCCGGAACTGGCCGGCTTCAGTCAGCAGGTGACGGTCGAAAACGTCAGTCTGGCGAATCTCGATCAGGTCGTCGCCGATCACAGCAGCCAGTTCGTGCGGGTGACGGTCCGGGTCCTCAAAAACGGACGGCTGATCTGCACCACAAGCTGGATTCGGGCCAGGTACTGAGCGGAAAGTGTGAAGTGGGAAGTTCGATGTTTGAAGTGGGACGTCCGAAGGCGGCTTTCTCGACCGAAGATCAAAAATGAAAAACCAAACATCAGCAACCAAACATCGACAATCCATCCGGGCTTTCACTCTGATCGAGTGTCTGATCTCGCTGGCCATCACCGCCATTCTGATGACGGCGGTCGCCGCCGCGTTCAAAGCCTCCGTCGTCAGCTACGGCGAGAACGAAGAGATCTTCTGGACGATCAACAACGCCCGCCAGGCGTTGGCGAGGATGACCGGCGAGCTCCGCAACGCCGGCTGGGTCGACCCCAACGGCGTCGTCTTTGGGGTGCCGCACTTGACTTCGCCGGGACCCTCCTGCACGTTGTACAAAACCAACAGTGACGGAACGATGCAGATCGTGCGATTTGAGTACCGCAGCACGGACAACCGGCTCTGCCTGGTGATGGGAAACGCCACCACCAGCCCAACGTATGTCCTGTGCGAGGGGGTGACCGGCGCCACGTTCACGACCTTGTCGAAGAACGGCGTGGATGCCACGGGGGTGCAGATCTCGCTGACCGTTCGCAGCGGCGATGCCAGCCGGACCCTTTCCGGAGCCGCCGTGATCCGCAGAAGCCTCGGCACATAATTCCTTATCATCCCGAAATAATTGTTTGCATTTTCTTGGCCGCCCGGCCATACTATGCCCAGACCTTTGGTATGGGCGGCTAGCTCAGTTGGCTAGAGCACCAGCTCGACACGCTGGGGGTCAGAGGTTCAAGTCCTCTGCCGCCCATTCCCGCTTTTTCTCTGCGCTCATTTTCCAGCCCGCTAATCGCGAAATCCTTGTTTTCGGGGTCTTCCTGCTGGTTCTCGTTCGTCGGCATGCTGTGACATGCAGCGGGATACCGCGCTGCTTTTTGCGCTGTTTGCGCTGGTTCTTGCGCTGCCTGCCGGAAGTGGTCTTCGGTGACTTGCAGATAATGTTCACGGGCGATTATGCGGCTGTTGCCAAGCCAGTCGCAGACGACATGTTCGGGCCAATGTTCGGCCAGTTCGGTTTGCCGGGTAGAACGGAGATTCTGAGAGAGTTTCGGCCAAGGCTTCACGCCCGCTTTGTTGATGATCCGCAACATATGGGTTCTCAGATTCAGCCCCGTCTTGCGGTGCTTGGCAATCACGAACTCCGTTCCTGGCTCAGCCGCTTCAAAGGCCTGCATCAGCAGGGGGCGAAGTTCTGGGAAGAGCGGTACAAGGCGGGACTCTCCGCCGGGATGGTGTTCGGTCTTCGGACTGCGCACCAGCATTCAGCCCCGTTCCCAATCGATGTCGGCCCAGCGGAGTAGCAGTGGCTCACTTGGCGTTCTAAGGCCCCCAAATCGCGCCAAGGCGAAGATCAGTTTCCATTCGATGTTCGGGCAGGCTTCAAGGAGCTTCTCCGCGTCCTGGCGGCTCAGGAAGTACTCGCGAGCCTTGTTGCCGGTGACAGCGGTCTTCAACGAGGATGTCCCGCTTGCCGTTGGAATCCTGCGTACTGAAGAGATCGACTTCGAGAGTCTTGATATGACGCTGGCCGAAGCGATGCGACGATGCTCCGACGGGAACTGGCCTTCCTTGCCGGATTTCTCGTGGCAAAGCCGTTTCGCCCTTGAATCCCGTGCAGCACGCCCGGGAAGCCGCCAGCACGCGTCCGCAGCGGGCCGGGCCTTCGGGTCGAATCGTATTGCAGCCGCAGGTTGGGACGATGAACGTGACGGCGAAGGTCCCCGACCTGAACGATCAGGCGTTCTCCCTGGGCGGGAGAGAAGACCAGAATCGATCCCGACGTTCGGCAGGAGTACTGGATGGAAATCCGAAGCCTGCCCGAACGGGCAAACGAGGAATTTGCCTGATCGGAGCGAGTCTCCACGCTGCGGCCGAACGGGATTCGCGTTCCACGCGACAGAGGGGCTGTCAAGATCGAACGATTCGCGATAGAATCACGGTGTTGGTTTGTTGTTCGATTCCTTTCATCAACTTGGCTTGGGCTTCGAATGTACGGGATGATCTTTGACGTGGACGGGTTGATCGGCGATACCGAGCCGATCAACGCCAAGGTGACGATCCGGCTCCTGGAAGAGATACATGGCCTCAAGGGCGTCAAGTATGAGGACTTCGCGGCCGGGTACGGCAGGGGGGCGGAGGCGTACGTCAGGGCGGGGGCACGGGTCCACGGCCTGGAACTGACGGATGAGCAGGTCCACGCGGTTGCCGAGGCCCGTGAACGGGGGCTGACGGAGGCGGTTCGCAAGGAGGGATTGCCCGCCTTTCCCGGCGTGCTGGACTTGATCCATGCGGCCTTGCAGGACGGCAGATTCCGACTTTCCATCGCGACTTCCGCGACGCGGGATTTGTCCGAGGCGATTCTGACCGCGGTCAAGGTGCCCTATGAGCGGATGGCCTACGTCAGCGGCAGCGACGTGAAAAAGAAGAAGCCCGACCCGCAGATCTTCCTGATCGCCATCGAGCGGCTGGGCCTGCCCGCGAACCGGTGCGTCGTCTTCGAGGACGCACCCAGCGGTGTGCAGGCCGCCAGAGCGGCGGGGGCCAGGTGCATCGCGGTGACCAACACCGTCCCGGCCGACCAGCTCGACGGCGCGGAACTGATCGTCGACTCGCTCGAACGGGTTGGCCTTGATACGATTCGAAACCTTGTGGATGCCGGTGAACGATGAAGATTCTGCCCAAACTCTTTGAGAACAACCGCTGCTGGGCTGCAGGCCGCTGCGAGACCGATCCGGATTTCTTCAAGCGTCTGGTCGGGCAGCATACGCCCGAGTTCCTGTGGATCGGATGCGCCGACAGCCGGGTGCCGGCCAACGAGATCGTGGGCCTGTTGCCCGGCGAGCTGTTCGTCCACCGCAACATCGCCAACCTCGTGCTTCATTCCGATTTCAACTGCCTGTCCGTGCTGCAGTACGCGGTGGACGTGCTGAAGGTCCGGCATATCATCGTCTGCGGCCACTACGGCTGCGGCGGAGTCATCGCCGCGACCGAGGACCGTCCGCACGGGCTCGTGGACAACTGGCTCCGCCCGATCCGCGACATCCGGCGGGCGAGGGCGGCCGAGCTGTCCCGCCTGGACACGGGCCAAAAGCGGCTCGACCGCCTGTGCGAATTGAACGTCGTCCAGCAGGTGATGAACGTGGGGAACACCACGGTTCTGCAGGGCGCCTGGGAACGCGGGCAGGGAGTCTCCATCCACGGATGGATCTATTCCATCTGCGACGGCCTGCTGAAAGACCTCGACGTGTGCGTCTCGTCGCGCCGCGAGCTCCAGATGCTGGAAGACCGGGAGAATGCCGGAGGGAAGCGATGACGCAAGAGCCGCAGACCGTCGTTCGCAAGGATCAGGAGCCGCCGGCCGCGATCCGCAAAGGTTGGCGGTATCACCACGTGGGGATCCCCACGAAGGAGCCGCGAGCAGGCGAGCGACACCTCAAGCGTTTCGGGATGCACGTCTGCGGTTTCGAAACCAGCCCTTACGGCATCGAGTGGATGCGGTTCGACCCCGACAGCCCGATCTCCCCGTTGATTCAAGCCGTCCCCCACATCGCTTTCGAAGTCGACGATCTCGACGCCGAACTCGATGGCAAGGAACTCCTCGGCGAAGTGAGCGAGCCTGCCGACGGCGTCCGGGTCGCGATGATCCTCGACAACGGCGCGCCGGTGGAGTTGCTGGAGTTTCGAAAGAAGTCGGATTGACGAACTGGGGCGAGTCTGCAAGATCTACACGAAGATGACCGACGGCCGTTGGCTGCTGACCGCGCACACAGGGGCCCTCGATTACTTTCATCTGTAACGGAAGGATATGGACATGAAGCAACTGGTTGGACGGCTCGTGCCGGTCGTGGTTCTCCTGGGCGGTCTGTTCTGGCTGGCCGAGCGGTTCGCACCAGCGATCGTGCCGGAGGACGTGGTGGATCTGTTCGTCGACGCCGGGATCGAGTTCACGGCCAGTCCCACCGAAGCCTCGCTTCTGGAGCAACGCAAGATCGTCATCGGCACCGACATCAACGGCAGCATGACGCAGCGGGTCGTGCGGGCTTTGTTGATCCTGGATTCGCAGGATAGTGGCCAGCCGATCGATCTGTACATTCGGACGGAAGGGGGCCGGATCGACGACGCCTTCGCCATCATCGACGTGATGAAAGAGCTCAAGTCGCTTGTCAATACGCACGCCATCGGCGGGACCCATTCCTCGGGCGCGATGATCCTCGCGGCCGGGACGGGCGTCCGTTACGCGTATCCGTTCTCTTCGATCATGTTTCACGGCGGCCTCTACGACCAGGACGGCGACTACGGACAGAACACGACCGACAATCAGCGACTGGTCGCCTTCTGGAAGCAGCACGCGAAGCTGCCGTCTGACTGGATGGAGCACGACGGGGAAAAGGCCTGTTTCATGGGACCCGACGATGCTCTGAAGTTCGGAATCGTCGACCAGATTCGCCCGGGCAGGCCGGGCGTCGAAGGGCGGGCGCCGGCCAGGGAGAACTGATGGTGGCGGTTCGAACCCCCTCGGGTGTTCGGCGGAGCGGCATCGACATTGTCAGGGGTCACAGATGTCAGATATCATTTTCTACGCGACCAAAGATGACGCTCGGGTGATCCGCGACTGGATCAATACAGAACCTGAGGTGGCGTGGATTGTCAAGGTGAGCGAAACGAATCACAGATACCGATGGCGGGCCGTGTTCGAATTGGAGCAGATCGCCCCAGAGACGTCAATCCGTAGCGATGCCTCGACGCGGCAACGCGAGCGACTTCGCATGAACGCCCTTTCCTCGATCGGCATGGCAGACGGTGCTGTGATTGGCGCCATCGGTTGGAACGCGTTTCGATCCTGTTTGCAGAGAGGAAGCGAGGGCAAGACTCATGGGAAAGCGACCGCTCCTGTCAGCTTGCGGGCCTGAGAGAAGAAGTGTCTCAGGACGTTGGAGCAAGGTCTATTGCCAGGGTTTGGGGGAGCCTCTGGGCGATGATCTCCGCGGCGAGGTTGGTCCAGGTTGGGCACGCGTCGAGGATGACGCTGTCGGTGCTGACGACGATCTGCTCGGTCTTGGTCAGCTCCGCGTCGGGACTGATCGTCAGGCGGATCTCCCAGGGCCAGGAGTGCTCGCGGGCGAGGTCGCCCAGGAGGGTCTTGAGCCGGCCGCTGTTGGAGACCGGACTGTCCAGCAGCCACAGGGCCCGCGCGATTCCGATCTCCGTGAGGAAATTCCCGATCATTTCGGCTGCAGGGATGGTCTCTTCGACCTTGCGGTAGGTGCCGTGAATGCTGGCCAGGTCGCGGAAGCAGCCGTCGCGGCCTCGAAAGATCAGGCCGCCGCCCAGGGCCGCTTCGATCGTGATCAGCAGATTGTAGCCGTCGATGGCGAGGTCCCGGCCGCGCAGGGCCTCCATCGGCATGCAGCGGGCCAGACGCGACTGAAGCTGCTGGTCTGAGCAGGAGCCCCTCATCACGGCGACGCGCTGCCGTTGCGTGAGGCTGAACCGGTCGCCGACGAGCTTCAAACCGCTCTTGTCGGCGTAGCCCTTGGTCAGCAGCAGGGAGAAATCCTCCACGGCCTGGCGCAATCTGGGCAGCATGGCCGGGGCGAATAGCTCCCGGTCGTCAGGATGTGGACCGCGATGTTCCCGGGTATCTGGCACTTTGTGATTTACTATTTGCTATTTACTATTTACTATTTGCGACCTTGCGCCGTGCGTGGTCAAATCGTTGGCACGCAGACGAATAGTAAATCGTAAATCGCAGATAGTAAATCTCAATGCCCAGTCACAATCTAGCACGCATTCAAATCGACGACCTGGACATCCTCGGCTACTCGATCGCCGGGGAGGAGACGGTGATCGCCATGCCGCAGCTCGACGTCTGCTTCGACATCGGCAAGGCCCCCGACCAGGTCATCGCGATCAACACCGTCCTGCTCACCCACGGCCACATGGACCACTCCGCAGGGTTCGCGTACTACCTTTCGAACCGCAATTTCGGGGGCATGTCGCCCGGCACGATCGTCGCGCCCGCCAACCTGATCCCGCCGATGCGGGAGATCATCGCGTCGTGGGGCTACCTCGACGGCAACAAGATCCCCGCCAACCTCGTAGGCGTCCGGCCGGGCGACGAGCACCAGGTCAAGCCCAATCTCTTCGCCAGGGCCTTTCCGACCAAGCACAGCCAGGGCTCCGTGGGGTTCTGCGTTCTGGAGAAACGCCGCAAGCTCAAGACGGAGTACCTCCAGTTGACCGGTCCTCAGATCGTCGAGCTCAAGAAACAGGGCGTCCAGATCGACAACCCGATCGAAATCCCGATCGTCAGCTACCTGGGCGACACGCAGTACGTGGATTTCAGCCAGCTCGACTACGTCAAGAACAGCAAGATCCTGATCGCGGAGTGCACGTTCTACGAGCTCGATCACGAGGGCCGGGCCCAGGCGGGCCGGCACATGCACATCAAGGAACTGGCGGACCTGCTCACGGCGATGCACAACGAGCACATCGTCATCACGCACACGACGCAGCGGACACCGATGCAGGAGATCCGCAGGGTGCTGGAGGAGGCGCTGCCGCCGGAGGTGTGGGCCAAGACCACGCTCCTGATGGACCGCAAACGCCGGCAGAGCGCCTCCAAATCCTGACGCGCCCTACGAATCGGACAGGTGATCGGACCCCAATCCGCACGGATGAACCGGTCAACGTCCTGCGTCACCGCACGTTCGACCGGGCACGCCGCAGGGTCGGATCGCGATTCGCCTTCTTCCGGCGTTTGCCGCGGAAATCCTCCGGGAAATTGAGATACGCAAACTCGCCGTGAAGCTCGTACGCCTTGCGGTCGCGCGCCTTGGCCGCCTGGACCTCGTCGTCGAAGACCCCGATATAGTAGTGCTTCGCGTGATAGACGATTCCTGCCTGCCATCTGTCTCTGTATCGGAACACCCCCACGAATCGGGAGGTCCCGCCGAGGGGACCGCGATTGGCGTGATTCTGCTGTCGCGTGCACACCCGGAGATTGGATCGACAGTTGTTGAGGCCATTGTGATCGATGTGATCCACGACATAACCCCTCCGCGGCAGCGCGATCATCCGGTGCATATATCGTTCTTTGCCGTTCCTGCGGCAGATCGCATAGACCTGGCGGCCGTGGCGGCTCGCATACCAGCGGTATTCACTGAGTGTCTTGTAGTCTGCCGCGTCGACAGTGACGAACAGACTGTTGCTCAGATGGATGCGTTTGACGTTTCGACCTCGCGGCAGCAGGTCTGTGAGGTCTTTTGTGGATGCGGTCTTAGATCGCTGCCACGACTTGGCTCTGCAATTCCGGCAGGTGTCGGTCGGGAGGACCTCGTCGATCCCGCCGGGATTGGCCGGGTGGTTGGTGCAGTGGAGCAGCCGCGTGAGGCCCAGGTACTTGTCCATCAACTGCCGGGACTTGGGCAGGGGACAGGAGTAGGCGCACAACTGGCACTTGCCCTCGAAGAGGAACGCATACGCCGGCTTCCAGTTCTCGCCGCGATACTCTTCGGGCCACACGTCGCTTTCCGGCGGCGGCACCCGCGGCATGCGCCTCTTCGCAGGGCATTGCCCAAGCTGTTTTTCTTGGGAGGGAAGTTGCCCGTTTCGGACCGCTCGTTCGGGCGAGTGGTGATTCGCCTCGACGACACGCCGCGACTTTCTTCCCGTCTTCGAGTGCTTTTGTGAACGCCGCTTCGCTCCAACCGACGTCTTCATGCGTCTCCTTTTCCGTTTCACATCCGCTTCGTAGGGGCGAATCAAATTCGCCCCATCGGAGTGACATACAATAACTGGTATAATGACCATGACTACATGTCAAATACACGATCAAACAAATCTGCGAAATTCTTCACTCCATAAACCACTGTCCCACCAAGGCTAACGCAAGGGCGTGAAAGAATGTGCAGGAATTCTGTGGATTGTACGCCCTTGTGACCCAGGGGCGGGGGCACGCGGAATCGCGGCGTGACCCGTTTGCAGTATGCCCGTAAGAGTCTGCCCTGAGCTTACCGAAGGGGCATATCTTCAATTCGCAGAGGAAAGGGGGACATTCTACTTCTAGCGGGAGGGATGTTCACTGAAGCCGCGAGGTTGAGAGAAGTAGAATGTCCCCTTTTCTCCCCGGACGTGGATTCCGGCTCTTGTGGCCAGAGTGATGAGCATTTCGAGGCTGAACTTCTCCCATTTGCCTCGGACCAGGTCGGAGACGCGGGACTGACTGACGCTCAGGAGCTTGGCCGCCTTGGCCTGCGTCAACTGTTTGGCCTTGATGACCTTTCGCAGATCCGCCATAAGGTCCGCACGCATTTGAAGGATTGCGGCCTCCTCGGCAGAGAACCCCAGATCCACGAACACATTGCCGGGAGAATTGACGCTGTCCTTAGGCTTGGTCATGTTTGCAGTATACAAGTACTTGTATATTCGGCAAGCTTGAAATCGTCGTTCTTGCCTTTCGTTTGCCAGGCCTTTACCATCAGGATGTGAATTCAGAGTGAAGGCGTGTGTTCCATGACGATAAACGCAAAATCGATTGGGTTGTTCCTTCTGCTGGCATCCATCGGGCACGCCGGGCAGCCTCAGCCGCCGGGACAGGTGAAGGACGGGAAGGCCGTTCACGAGGCGTATCTGTTCGCCCATATGATGCATGGCGACTATGGGCGGCTGTACTACTCCGTGAGTCTGGACGGTCTGCACTGGCGGCCGCTCAACCAGGGACGTCGGGTGTTCGAGGAGTATCGGGGTCACGCAGATATCTGCCTGGGGCACGATGGGCGGTTCTACCTCGTGGGCAATCGCAACGACGCGGCGCCGGACATCAACTTCTGGGTGTCTGAGGATCTTGTGAGTTGGATTCGCTACAGCGATGTCACGCCAAACCTCAAGGCCACGCCGGACTATGGGAACGCCTTGCAGCGGATCGGGGCGCCGAAGTTGCTCTATGATCGGGAGGCAGGCCAGTACATTCTGACCTGGCATACGCCGCACCTGGAGGGGAGCAGAGAGGACCCCGAGCGGTACTGGGCCAGCCAGCGGACTCTGTACCTGACCTCGAAGGACCTCAAGACGTTCTCCGATCCGCCGCGAAGACTGTTCCCCTGGGACATGGCCACGATCGACGTCGTCATTCGCAAGCAGGGCGACCGATACTTCGCGTTAATCAAGGACGAGCGGTATCCCACGCTCGACTGGGTGACGGGCAAGACGATCCGCATCAGTTCGGCCCCGAGCCCGTTCGGACCGTGGACGGAGCCCTCGGGACCGGTCAGTCCGAACTTCCGCGAGGCGCCGACCCTGATCCCGTCACCCGACGGCAAGGCGTGGTATCTCTACTACGAACAGTATCCCGGCGTGTCCTACGGCTTGTCCGTCTCTGCGGATCTGGGCGGGCCCTGGCACCAGATCTCCGGCTACACCTTCCACGAGGACTGGGACAAGTACAGCCTGCCGGCCAAAGTGCGTCACGGCTGCATGATCCCGATCACGCGAGCGCTCTGCGACAACCTGGTCCGTGCCTTCGGTCTGCGCGAGCCGTAGATCGGGATAACGATAGACAGCGAGACCCGCCCGTGCTATAAGCAGGGATGAGGCGTTGCGTATGGGTTCTGCACGAGCGACGGAGAGCGGAGATCGATGGGAGCAGTGAAAGGACCGCATCATGAGACGACGGGTTGGGACACTGCTGGTTGTTGCGAGCGTTCTTCTGATGACGGTCACGGTTCTGGGGACCATCACTGAGATCACCGGCTCTCGCGGCGATTTGAATGAGGATCAACAGTTGGCTTTCGTCGCGGGCCTGCTGTTTGCGGGTGTCTTGTTTGTGTTGGGGGTGACCCTGTTCATAGTCGGGTGGCATCTGCGATGCCCTGTTCCTGCGGAACCAGGGGGAATGGCCGTGGCGCCGCCCAGGGGCAATCGAAAGACGCTGGCTGTGTATGTTGGGGGGAGTGTCGTCGCGGCTCTGGCTGCGGCTCTTCTCCCGAAGGGTCCCGGGTTCCTGCGGCCGCTCTGGTGCCTCGTCGGCCAACCCTCCATCTTTGCGCAACTACTTTTCGGAGGCATCTTGGGGATCAAGTTAGGCGCGGGCATGGGGGCACAGGCAATTCTCATCACCACGAGTCTGGCGTATTTCCTGACGCTGCTCTATCCTCCCTATCGCATGCTTACGATGGATCGAGCGGCAGAAGCAGCCTGCTTTCGGCGTATGACGGTGCTTCTGATTCTCTTCGGGAGCGTGCATCTGCTCATCACCGGAGTCTTTGCTTTGTTGGTTAAGGCATAGTCGTGAGATCGCAGCGAAGCAGGACCGCTCGTTCCGCTTGTCAGGCAAGGCCGCGCTGTCTTCTCGATCTTGACCTCGGTCTTGCCCCCCTCACCGTGCGGGATTATAGCCTTCTCGCATGAACGCGAGGTCGTCGGTCCCGTCGGGGGCAGGCCAACGGATGCAATCGGGATAGGGCACGTCCGTCATGGCCAGGGTGCTCTTCTGAAGCCACTGGTGCTGAACAGCGTGGCCGTCGGAGAAGGCCAGCACGCTGAGCCGGCCGTGGCGGACGACAATCGGGTCCCACCAGCGGTCCCCTTGTTTTTCCAGGTTCCACGAGCCCCAGTTGTAGCCGCCGACGTCGGTCTTCTCTTCGAGGAAGACGTACTTGACGCCGGGGTTCTTGATCTGCGTGAGTTTCTTGTAGGAGGGGTAGCCCCAGTTCTGCATCAGCCAGCTACTGGCCCCCGTGCCGACGTCGCCGTTCATGCCGCCGGGGATGCCGTAGCTGCGATGCGTCAGCTCGGTGCGATTCCTGCGGTCGCCCGGGCAGTGGTAGAGATCCACGTTCTTGACGTAGGGGAACAGGGCCCCGGCTTCGCAGCCGCGTTTCTCGTCCTCCAGGGTGGCCTGGGCCCTCTGGACCGTGACTCCGTCCTTGGTTCGCGGCAGTTGGACCCAGTCGTACTGGATGCTGGGCGAGGCGGAATAGCCGTCGTGGCCTCCGACGAGTCTGTCGTCGTTGTCCTGGGCGTACAGAATCCAGGCCAGCACGAGCTGGTGTTGATTCGATTGGCACACGCTGCCTGCGGCCTGCCTCTTGACCCTGGACAGGGTGGGAACCATGATCGCCATCAACAAGGCGATGATCGCGATGACGACCAGCAGCTCGATGAGTGTGAATCCGCGTCTTTTCATGGTGGCGTCTTTCACAACAGAATCCCGGCCCTTCTCGATCGTCGTAACGCCCGCGTTCTTCGCACGGATAGTATAGCACGAACGCGGGAATGGTCAACCCCGAGGATTCGCCCCGGCCTTTTCTGCGGACCTGAGCGGTCGCAGGAGGCGCAAAGCCGCCGGCGGAAATTGTCAGCAGATTGGGTAGACGTCGGGGAGGAGACGGGGCATAATGGGTTTGTTCGGCTGGCAGCTTTGCGTGGGGGGCAGCGGGGAATGTTGTGTGTGGGGTGACATGGACGTTGTCGGGCTGGTCAAGTCGGTGGCGGCGCTTCACGGCCTTCCGGGGCCGCTGAGGATCGGCATTTACAGCCTCGCCGGCGTCGCGGCGGGGATGGCGCTGCTGGTGATCCGGATCGCCAACGGGACCTCGTATTTGTCGGACAAACCCGAGACCTGCATCAATTGCCACGTAATGACCGACGCCTACGCGAGCTGGCAGCGCGGCAGTCACGGGCGGGTCGCGGTCTGCGTCGATTGCCATGTGCCGCACAGCAACCTCGTGGCCAAGTACGCCTTCAAGTCCCTCGACGGCTTGAAGCATTCCTATGTGTTCACGATGCGCAAGGAGCCCCAGGTGCTGGACCTTTCCACAGGGGCGGTGCCGGTCGTGCAGGCCAATTGCGTGCGGTGTCACGACGATCAGCTCTCGATGGTGCGGCTGGCGGGGGCGACCGAGCGGCGGTGCTGGGACTGTCACAGCGGCATTCACGGCGAGGTCCGCAGTCTGTCGGCGTCGCCTGCGACGCTGCGGCCGGGATTGCCCTCCGCGGGCTTGGAGTGGATGAAACAAGGAGACGAGAAATGACGACCGAGTCGGGCTCGAGTGAACGCAGGACGGGCAAGGGAAACGGCTGGCTGTCCCTGCCGGTGTGGATGGGGATTGCGATCGCAGGGCTGCTCGTGGTGCTGGTGTTGCTGTTGGGGTTGCTGGCGGTTTCGATTATGGAGCGCAGATGGGAGGCACAGCGGCCTGCGATGGTGGTGCGTCCGATCGCACAGTGGGAGCCCGACAACGCGGTCTGGGGGCAGAACTACCCTCGCGAGTACGAGTCCTACCTGAAGACCCGGATCTCGGACACCAAGACCAAGTACGGCGGCTCGTTTCCCCGCGACTATCTGGAGGCCGATCCGCTCCAGGTGATTTTGTTCGCGGGGTATGGGTTCAGCAAGGACTATCTGCAGGGACGCGGGCACTACCACGCGGTGGAGGACGTGGCCGGGACGGCCAGGATCGCCAAGCCGTTCCAGGCCGGGACCTGTTGGTCCTGCAAGAGCACCGACGTGCCGCGTCTGATGGCCAAGATGGGCGTCAAAGAGTTTTACGCGTCGAACTTCCACGACCTGGCGGGCGAGGTCAAGCACCCGATCGGCTGCCAGGATTGTCACGACCCCGAGACGCTCAAGCTCCGCATCACGCGACCTGCCCTGCGAGAGGCCTTCGCCGCGATGGGCAAAGACATCGATCAGGCGACCCACCAGGAGATGCGTTCGCTCGTGTGTGCGCAATGTCATGTCGAGTACTACTTCAAGACGGATGAGAAGGAAGGGCTCAAGAACTACCTGGTCTTCCCGTGGGCCAAGGGCACCGCGCTGGAAGAGATGATGGCCTACTACGACCAGATCGAGCACAAGGATTACGTCCACCCGATCTCCGGCGCGCCGATCGTCAAGGCCCAGCACCCCGACTACGAGCTGTACCTGACCGGCGTCCACGCCTATCGCGGCGTCTCGTGCGCCGATTGCCACATGCCGTACCGCACCGAGGGCGGCGTCAAGTACACCGACCACCACGTCCAGAGCCCGCTGCTGAACATCGCCAACAGTTGCGCCGTCTGCCACCGCTGGAGCGAGGACGAGATCCGCACCCGCGTCGAGGGCATCCAGACCAAGACCGAGGCCGCCAAGCTCGCCGCGGAGGACGCTTTGGTCAAGGCGCATTTCGACGTCGCGGCGGCGGTCCAGGCGGGGGCCAAGCCCGAAGATCTCGCGGGTCCGCGAAAGCTCCTGCGCCAGGGCCAGTTCCGCTGGGACTTCATCTCCGCCAACAACGGCATGGGCTTCCACTCGCCCCAGGAATCCGTCCGCCTGCTCGGCGAAGCGGCCAACCTCGCCCAGCAGGCCCGCGTCGAGACCGCCAGACTGCTCGCCCGGCTCGGCGTGACCCAGTCGGTGGCCTACCCCGACGTCTCCACCAGGGCCAAGGCCTGGGAAGTGGCCCAGGGATTCGTCCAAGGCCAGGGCGTCAAGCTCCTGCCCTAGCCTCTCCCGACGCCCATGACATCCGTGCGAGAATCCTCCGTCGGACGCTCCGTAAGGGCGACGCATGCGTCGCCCTCAACGCCGCGAAGACACAATTCACGGCGTCTGCGAGAAGAAACGGGCGAGAGGACGGGACGGACTGATCCGGAATCCGTCGCCTGGACGGGACGCGCCGCTGCGCGGCGGGGCGACGGGAGTTTTTTGCATTCAGGCCACCAGCAGCCGGGGTGCTGCGCACGCCCTTGAGCGATCGCCCCGTTCGCGTGTCAAACCGGAGGCTCCAAATCGGAAAACACCTCAGGCAGGTCCGCTTCATACCTGCATCCAACTTCATGGGATGGCGGTCTCTCCCGTCCGCCCGGAGGTCTTCGTTCGCCGGAAATCCCGGGCACACCCCCATCTGCCATCTGCACGACCGTGACCGACCACGGCGGATTTCCTGCTTGACAGAGGATAGGCCAAGTCGCCAAAATAAGGCTTGGCGTAGATGTCGGTGCATAGAAGCTCCTGGTGCGGAAAGGAGCGGATGCGATGGCTGGGCAGGAGACGCGAATTCGACGCAGGAAATCGACGTCGGTTGAGCCAAGGCGTCGGTCCGGCCCCTCTTCAACCATCCATTATCCTCCATCCATCATCAATCGCTCCGCGTTCAACCTGATTGAACTGTTGGTGGTCATCTCGATCATCGCCTTGCTTCTGGCGATCCTGCTGCCGACGCTCTCGCGGGTGAGGAAACAGGCGCAGGCGGTCGCCTGCCAGAGCGGGATGCACGGATGGGCCATCCTGTTCGCGGCCTACCAGAACGACAACGATGGTCGTCTTCCCTGGGGACGCGATGAGACCGGCCAGATTCCCTGGCCTCGTCAGATGGAGATTCACAGCGGGCTCGACCTCCGCAAGGCCATGCTGTGCCCGACCGCGTCCAAGCTTCAAGCTGCGGGGGCTCCTCGAACTCGCGGCAGTTTCCTCGCATGCGGCACGACTTTCCAGGCGTGGCGATACGAACTTTCCAGTGGCGAGGGAGGCGCGGAAGGGACCTATCTGTCATGGAACGGCAGCTATGCCATGAACAACCACCTCAGGCTCAGCGGGCGAATCGAGAGGGTCAAGCCCTCCGTTCTCCCGGTGTTCTTGGATTCCCGCGACTGTCTGGCGAGCTTTTCCTCCGCAGAAGCGGGTGAGCCGCCTCCGTGTGAGGATGCCCCCTTGGGATTGACAGGCAACTTGTACGACGAGGCCGCCGAAGTGGCCATCGATCGCCATCGAGGCGGAATCAATGCCCTCTTCGCCGATGGAGCCATCCGCAAAGTGGGCATCAAGGAGCTGTGGACGCTCGCGTGGCACAAGGGATACAACACTGCAGGACGCTGGACCCAGGCCGGCGGCGCGAAGCCGGAGGACTGGCCGCTATGGATGAGGGGATTCAAGGACTACTGACGTCGCGGGGCGACGCGTGAAAGCGCGAGGGCGCGTCTCGAATGCAGTCCGTGTGAATCCGTACTACGAAGTCCTCACATCTTGCTTTCTTGGCAAGGGTCTTTGCTGCAAGGGAAGAACAAGAGGAGGCAGCCGAAAGAAACGAAAGAAGGCGAAAAAGGGGAAAGAGCGGAGGCTTGTGGTCGGTCTCGATGTCTTCTTCTTGTCTTTCGGCTTATTTTGGGCGATGAATCCTTGGGTTGCGACCGAAGGCCGCGCCAAGTCCTCCGCGGCCTCTGTGGTTCGAGAATCTTGCTGCGAAGGCGGAAGGCGCCGGCGACTGCGGCGCCTTCCGCCTGGCACAGGAGGCGTCAGTTCATATCGAGCGATTCCAGCCGCTGTTGGGCTTTCTGCACTTCGGGATCGGCCATGTGGGGCGCGGCTTTCATCATGGCGCCCATCATCTTCTTGCCCGCTTCTTCCATCCGGGCCATGACCTTCTTGAGCGGTTCCGGCGGGTTCTGATTGTTCTTCAGCTCGGGATATTTTTCCGCGAGCTTCTGCATGGTCGGCGCGAGTTTCTCCGCTTTGTCGGCGAAACGATTGATCGCCTGGGCCACGGCCGGCGCGCCGGTCGCTTTGTCCAGTGCGGCGGTGAACTCTTCGATGGCGCCGGTCCACTGATTGGCGGCCTGTTCGATATCCGCATACTTCCCGCCGCCGCAGCCGGGAAGGAACACAATCGCGGTCAATACACATGCCAGGGAAAGGACTACGTTCTGCCTCATGAGTCGGGTCTCCAACAGGGTAACGACATCGCATCCGCATTGATCCGGGACGTTCCCAGGTCAATCGGAATCCATCGGGATCATAAAGGTCAGGGACGGTCTTGCCAAGTGAGAATCCCGGAGCCCCTGCACGGGTCTCGATAGGGGAATTGGAGGGATCGGCACTTCTCGCGGGCGGAGGACGGGCCTGAAACCCGGCCTTGCGGCCGGCGATGGGAGGGCCTATACTGAGGTCACACTTGACCAGGAAGGGATCTCATGAGCGCAGCGGTCGTGAATCGGTTCGTTCATCTGTTGACGCTGGGCTGGCTGATCGGCCCGATCTTCGACAAGGAGATGCGGGTCTCCAGCCGGCGCCGGCGGAATTACGTCCTGCGTTTCTTCTACGTCGGGTTCTTCGCGTTCTTTCTGGCGATCGTCTGGGCGGAGACGGTGCCGTATCAGAGCACGTCCGCCTACCAGAGCTCGCGCATGGCCGTCGCGGGCCAGGCCATCGTCAGCACCATCCTGTGGTTCGAATTCCTCGCGGCGCAGGTGATCGCGGTCGTCATGCTCAGCACGTCGATCAGCGACGAGATCTACCATCGCACGCTCGGCGTGTTGATGACCACTCCCATCGGCAGCTTCCAGATCGTCGTCGGCAAGCTGCTGAGCCGGCTTCTGCAACTGGTCCTGCTGCTGGCGATTTCGCTGCCTCCGCTGGCGGTCATTCGCGTGTTCGGCGGCGTGCCTGGGGATTTCCTCGCCTGCGGCCTGTGCGTGACGTTGACGACCGCGATGTTCGTCGGGTCCCTGAGCCTGTTCTTTTCGATCTTCACCCGTCGGGCGTACACCGTGATCCTCACGACGATCGTGACGCTGGGCCTGCTGTTCCTGCTGGTTCCGTTGGGGGCGGCGTTCCTGGCCTATTACCCGCACGACCCGTCGGCGGCGTTCTGGCGGGGCCTGTCGCTGGTGAACCCCTATCTGATCCTGTTCGAGGCGACGGTGGCGATGCAGGGCGTCCGCGTGTGGGGCGTGGTTTCGTGGCCGATCCATTGCGGCGCGATGCTGGGGGCCTCCGGATTGCTGCTGCTGTTGTCGACATTGCTGGTCCGCAAGGCGGCCCTTCGTCAGGCGATGGGTTTGACCGGGCTGTGGTCGGGCCGGGGTTCGCCAGATCCCGAGAAGAGCATGGCCCAGGGGCGGGTCGCGCGGGTGAAGGGACCGCCGGTGTTGTGGAAGGAGTGCCGCATCCCGCTGCTGGGCAGACGCCGGGTGATGAACCTCATCGGGGCAATTGCCATTCTTGCGTTGATCGACCTGACCTATTGGCTCTGCTATCGGGAGGACTGCCTGGGCGATGGCGAGATCCAGTCGGCCTACATGGTTGTCTTCTTTGCGGTCGGGATGCTCTTCGCCGCTGTGCTGCCGGCGACGTGCATCGCCTCGGAGAAAGAGGCGCAAACCTGGTCGCTGCTGCTGGCCACGTCCATCGGCGAATGGCAGATCCTCGCCGGCAAGTTCGGCGGCGTCGTGCGTCGCTGCCTGCCGGCCTGGGGATTGCTCTTTGCGCATCTCGCGGTGTTCTCTCTTGTCGGGTACATCCATCCGGCGGCGATTCTCCAGTTCGGCCTGATCGCGGCCTGGGCCCTGGTGTTTCTCTCGGGCGCCGGTTTGTACTTCAGCCAGCGTTTCAAGCACACGACCACCGCAGTAATCGCGAACATGGGCCTGGCTGCCACCTTGTGGGCGATCATTCCGCTGATAGCAGCCATCGTGACGGTGGGGATTGGCCATGGGGACAGCGACTGGATCGAGCCGTACCTGGACATGAACCCATTCGTCCAGGCGGGCGTTGTCGCCTCCGCGACCGCCCACGGGGAGAATCTCCACGATTACGAGTGGACGCAGGGCGGTTTGAGCAGCGTTCTCGATGCCACCGCGTGGATACTCCTGACAGCCGTGATCCACGTGGTGGTGGGTTTGGCGCTGGCTGCGTGGACGAGGTTCCGCATGAGACGCAATCCACTGTAGCGATCGCTTGCGAACGAGCGACGCACGGGTTACTCTGATGCGAGCGTCGAAGCGTCTGATGTTGGTATGCGATTGGAGGTGCGTCCTATGACACGTCTGTTCTCCGCGTTCCTTGTGTCGGTGTCGTTCGTCCTTGCGCCTGGAACGGCTGCCAGGGCCGACGCGGCCCGGATTTCGAACGATCGGATCACCGTCGAAGTCGATGAGGAGACGGGCGGCTGGATGCTCGTGGACCGACGCTCCGGCGTGCGATGGCCCTCGGAGGGGATGGCCAAGGCCGGCGACGCCACCTGGCTGCAGGACGGCCTGACGCGAACCTCAAGCGATGAGAACTCGATCCGTCTGAAGGCCAGAGACGGCGGGGCGGTGGTCTTCTCGCTTGACGCATCCGGCGGGACGCTGGAACTTCGCTATGAGAAACCCACGGGCCAGACGATCCGCGCTCTGGGCGACGCCCTGACCATCGCGGGCGATGGCTTCGCGATCGTGCCCAGCCGCGAGGGACTGCTGATCCCGGCGCGGAGCGAGAAGTCCTTCAAACGCGTGTTCGGCACGTCGGAGTACGAAGGCTGCCACATGAACATGCTCGGCTTTGTCAAAGACGGCTCGGCGCTGATCGCGACCTGGGACGATGCGTATGTCTTTCCGGAGATCGAGCGAACCGTGTCCGGCGGGCCGAAGCTCGTGACAAGCTTCGAGCTTCGCGGTTCGGCCCGGTCCGTGCGATTGACGCCGCTGGGCAAGGGCGACTGGAATACGATTGCCCGCGCGTACCGCAAGTTCGCCGAGGGACGCGGGCTCGCCGTGACACTGAAGGAGAAGATCCGTCGGGACCCGCACGCCGAGTTGATGCTCGGGGCGTCGAACGCCAAGCTCTGGACTTGCCTGGCGCGTCGAATGAACGAGGAGAGCACCGCCGAGGAGTCGGTACGAATCCGCTGGACGTTCGACGAGGCCGCCCGCATCGCAGAGCACCTGCGTAACGACCTGCAAATCGACCGCTGCCTGTTCATGATCGGCGGCTGGACGGAAGGGGGCTACGACGTCCGTCATCCGGACAACCTGCCGGCCAATCCCGAGTGCGGCGGCAACGAGGCCCTTGCGGACGCCGTCGAGCGGATCCAGAAGCTCGATTACGTCGGCTGCCTGCATGACAACGTGCAGGACATGTACCGCGACGCCAGGAGCTGGGACCCGAACTTCATCGAGAAGAGGGCAGACGGCTCGCCCATCGTCGGCGGGCGCTGGAACGGCGGACGGGCCTATATGGTCTGCGCCCCCAAGCAGTTGGAGCTGGCCCAGCGGGTCCAGAACCTTGGGGCTATCCACGACCTGTTCAAGCCTTGGAGCTACTTCATCGACACGACCTACGCGGTCGGCCCGCGGGAATGTCACGACCCGAGCCATCCGATCGGCCGCAACGAGGACATCGCCTGGAAGATCCGCCTGAGCGACTATTCGCGGAACGTTTTCGGCCTCTTCGGCAGCGAGTGTGGCCGGGAGTGGGCTTTGCCGCACAGTGACTTTTTCGAGGGCCTCGTCGGCGTCAGCGGGCACTACTTCCACCAGCTCAAGCCCGAGGAATTGGACGCCCAGGCGATCCCGTTCTTCGAGATGGTCTACCACGATTGTCAGGTCGCCTACGGAAAGTATGGCTACAAGGCCGAGGAGGCAGGCGAGTACGTCGCGCACCACGTCCTCTGCGCCCGCCCGCTGCACTACCACAGCTTCCCCGACCATCTCTATTGGCGGTCCGGCCCAGGTCCCGGTCGGAAGTGGAACGCACAGAGCGTCTACACTCGCTGCGACAACGGCTGGGCCGAGGGTCTCCACCCTTATGACATCTTCATCAAGAACACGCACGAAGTCCTGGGCCCGCTGAACTATGTCACCGCCCACCAGCGGCTCACGACGTTCGAATACCTCACGGCCGACCGCACGGTCCGGCGGGCAATCTACGGCCAAGGCGACGACGCGACGAAGGTCACGGTCAACTTCGGACCTGCCGACGCGGAGGTCGTCTCGGAGATCGGAGGCCGGACGGTCCTGCCGCCCTGGGGCTTCCTCGTGGAATCGCCGCATTTCGTCGCGTTCCACGCCCGCTTCTGGAACGGCCAGGACTACGGCGACGGCGCCCTCTTCACACTCCGCCCGACCGACGCCAAGCCGTTGAAAGACTCCGCCGTCATCCGCGTCTTCCACGCCTTTGGCGCGGCCACCTTCTTCTGGCAGGGCAAAGCCTGCGAAGTCAAACGCGAAGAGGTCATAGAGATCAAGCCAAACGGTTCGCCGTCGATCACAACCGACGCTCGCAAATGGGCGCTGCGCGACGGCTGGCTGCCAGGACGTTACACGGTTGTCGCTCGTGTGGACAACCTGCAGGTAGATGACAGCTCACGGCTGTCGGTACTCAGCGAGCCCTTGGAGTTCATAATCGAGTAGATGGCGAAAGACAAGGCCGTCACCGAGCGCAGTTGCGTCAACCCTGTGCGAAGCACACGAGATTCTGTATAATCAGTATGGGGCCCAGAGGCCCGGTCATGAACAGTAGTGTTTGGGATGCCGAGGTGTACATATGAGCGGTGAGGAACTGAAAGCCCGGGCGCTTCAATTGGATCCGGAGGCCCGTGCCGACCTCGCACGCGAGTTGCTGGCTAGTCTGGATACCCTGAGCGAGGCCGAAGTTGAGAGGCTCTGGTTGGATGAGGCCGTCCGGCGTGATGAGGAACTCGACCGGGGTGCGGCGCGTGCTTATCCAGCCGATGAGGTTCTCGATCGTGGTCGTGACGTTCGGGGTCGGCGTGACATCGCTTGGAGTCCTGTTCGCCCTCGACGGAGAGATCTGGCCTGGGGCGGTCCTCTGCGTTTGCGGGGCTGTCTGCATCCTGGCAGGCACGTTCGCCTCGCGGAGCAGGCGACAGCCCCCGGGCCGGCATAGATAGAAGGTGCCAGGCGACTGACGCTTGGCGTGCGCTGGATTTCGTGGGGCTGCGGCCGGCCTCTGTCATGCTGAACGCAGTGAAGCATCTGGCGATCGGACGCGACCGGTGTCTGTTTTCATCCTGTGCCCAGGTCCTTCGCTGCCGCTCAGGATGACGGATTGGCCCCGCGGGACGTCGTCGCACACGAAGCTCGAAGCTCGGGTCTTGGCTGATCTTCGTTGCGTGTACTCCGAGGAAGCCTTTCTGCCAGTTCTATCTGGCCATCCGCAGCGGCATGACCCGGGAAGAAGTGAGAGGCGAGCTCGTCCGCCGGTTTCCCGCGAACGGCCGGTTCGCCCGTCCCGTGGAATGGGCCTCGGACGAAGAGTTTTCTTTTCTGCTCGACCCGAACGACCCGTGCTTCAATGCCGAATTGGTGGTCATGCACGTGGCGGCCGGCAAGGTGGTTTCGAAGAAATACCTTATGGATTGAGGCAGGGGAAGGGTTTTCTCACGAAGCGTGCGAGACGAAAGCGGCTGATGGGATTCGAACCCACAACATCTACCTTGGGAAGGTAGCACTCTACCATTGAGCTACAGCCGCGATACCACTGCTCGACCGCACGAATTCTATGGCCCGCTCCGCGGCCTGTCAACCCCAAAAAAACCGCCCGATTGGCCGTCGAAATCGACGAGTCGGATGGTATAATGATGACAAGATGGGCAATGGGGCCCCGGCCTTGGGAGGGCTGATATGAAGATTCGTGCGGCGGCAGTCTGGACGCTGATTGGGGTCGTTTCCGCGTGCGGCTGGGCCCAGGTCCGGCCGGGGGCCAAGGTCAACATGGAGGTCCCGTTCCATCGCGGCGTCAATCTCACCGGCTGGTTCCAGGCCGACAGCCCCAGGCAAATCCAGTTCACGAAATTCACCAAGCAGGATTTCCTCGACATCAAGAGCCTGGGCTGCGACGTGATTCGCCTGCCGATCAATCTGCACTTCATGACCGACGGCGCCCCGAACTACACGCTCGATCCGCTGTTCCTGCACTTTCTGGACCAGGTCGTCGCGTGGTGCCAGGAGCTGGAGCTGCACCTGATCCTCGACAACCACACGTTCGACGTGGACGCCAGCACGGACGTGAACGTGGACCAGGTGCTCGTGCCCGTCTGGAGCCAGATGGCCGAGCACTACAAGGACAGCCCCGCGCACCTCTACTACGAAGTGCTCAACGAGCCGCACGGGATCACCGACGCCCGCTGGGGCCTGATCCAGTATCAGGTCATCGCGGCCATTCACGCCATCGATCCCAGGCATCCGATCATCGTCTCCGGCGCCGGCTGGGGCAGCTACAACAACCTCAACGCGATCCCGTCTTACCCCAGGGAGTACAATCTGATCTACTCGTTCCATTTCTACGACCCGTTCCTCTTCTCGCACCAGGGCGCCAGTTGGACCAGTCCTTCCTTGGTTCCGCTGGCGGGTGTGCCGTTCCCGTACGGCGCGGGACCTGTGCCCGCGTGCCCGCCGGCGCTGAGGGGGACCTGGATCGAGAGTAGTCTCAGCTCCTACCAGAACGACGGCACGGTCGCCCGCGTCAAGCAACTGCTCGACATCGCAGTGAGCTTTCGCGACAAGCGTCAGGTCCCGGTCTTCTGCGGCGAGTTCGGCGTCTACAAGCCCAACAGCGACGACGACCAGCGGGTTCATTGGTATCGAGTGGTCCGCGAGTACCTCGAAGAGAAGGGGATCGCCTGGACCATCTGGGACTATCACGGCGGCTTCGGCCTGTTCAACGTCGGTTCCAACGAGATGTTCGAGCACGATCTGAACGTCCCGCTGGTCGAGGCCCTGGGCCTGACCGCGCCAGAGCAGACGCCGTTCGTCATGACGCCCGATCGCGAGGGCTTCGACCTCTACACGGACGCCATTGCCCGCAATGTGCGGGAATCCAGCTACTTCAGCCGCGGAACGGTCGATTTCTACAGCGACACCGACCCCGTGGCTGGGGCCTATTGCATCCACAGCGCCGGGGGGGACCGCTACGCCACCATCGGGTTTGATTTCCGCCCCGACAAGGACCTGACGGTTCTGGTGTCCGAAGGCTTCGTGCTGGAAATCTGGGTTCGAGGCGATACGCCGGGAGCCCGCTTCGACATCCGGTTCCTCGACACCAAGACCGCCGATCCCCAGGACCACCCCTGGCGAATGACTGCGACGATCGACGAGAGACTGGCCGCATGGGACGGCGCGTGGCATCTTCTGCAGATACCGCTGCGGAGCTTCAAAGACAGCGGCTCCTGGGACAACGGCGCCTGGTTCAACCCGCGAGGGGCCTTCGACTGGTCCGCCGTGGACCGCTTCGAGATCGTGGCCGAGCACCACAGTCTCGCCGGCATGCAGTTTGGGTTCGACGAGATTTGCGTGAAGGACCCCTCCGGCATGCGATAGCAGGGCCGATGCGCAACTCTCGCGTAGCATCAGAATTCACCGATACTTACGTGCAGTGCGGCCGTGCGGGAAACGGAGGACGAAAAAAAGTGTCTTGTGTTAGGATTTTGTTCTTGAAACCGATGGAACGATCGGCTACACTCCTGTGCTCGTCGGTTGAAGGCAATCGGGCCGGACGCCGAAGAAGTTCTTTGATTCGAGAAGAGAGTTCGGGTTGTAGGCGTTCTGAGGTTTGAGATTTCGGGTTTGAAATCTCAGGCCGGAATCCCTTGTGCGACAGCGTCGGCTCCCGCTTGCGGGAATGGACGGCGGTCGGCCGGAGTATGAGCCTTGAGGCGATGCATATGGCAGTCCTCGGCGTGCTCCAAGGGTCGGCGGCTGCGACGCGGTTTCGCGGGGGAAGTCGGTTCTCCAGCCTATCGCAGGGGTCTGAAGGGAATTTGCGGAAAAGTTCAAAAATTCACAGATTCGCCCTTGACGATACGGAAGAAACGTCTACAATACAGAACTCACAACGATTGAGCGACGTAAGAACAACGCTTGATCGTACGAGCGGACGAAGTGGTCCGCGTGATCTTTGACAAGTTAACAGTTAAGCCATATGAGCAGCGAAAGTGCGGCCGCCGCGATGGGATTCGCCCCGCGTGGTGGTTTTCAGATCAGAGTTAAATTCAGCACTTTCGGTGCGCAATACCAGAAGTGTTGAGCCTACGACGTGTCCGCCGAAAGGTGGATTCGCCGAATCAAACTGAAGGGTTTGATCCTGGCTCAGAACGAACGCTGGCGGCGTGGCTAAGACATGCAAGTCGAACGGACCAGTTAATTTATTAGCTGGTCAGTGGCGAAAGGGTGAGTAATGGATAGGTAACGTGCCCCGTACTCTGGGATAGCCATCCGAAAGGGTGGGTAATACCGGATAATATCACCGATCGATGGGTTGGTGATCAAAGATTTATCGGCGCGGGAGCGGCCTATCTCCTATCAGCTAGTTGGTGAGGTAACGGCCCACCAAGGCGAAGACGGGTAGCGGGACTGAGAGGTTGGCCCGCCACATCGGAACTGAGATACTGTCCGGACCCCCACGGGGGGCTGCAGTAACGGATATTGGGCAATGGGCGAAAGCCTGACCCAGCGACGCCGCGTGCGGGAGGAAGTCCTTCGGGATGTAAACCGCTGTCAGGGGGAAGAAAGTCCGTTTCGGCGGATTGATCTAACCCAGAGGAAGTCACGGCTAACTCTGTGCCAGCAGCCGCGGTAAGACAGAGGTGGCTAGCGTTGTTCGGTATCACTGGGCTTAAAGCGTGTGTAGGCGGAAGCGTAAGCATTTTGTGAAATCCCCCGGCTTAACCGGGGAATTGCTTGATGTACTGCGTTTCTTGAGGCAGGTAGGGGTGCGAGGAACTCTTGGTGGAGCGGTGGAATGCGTAGATATCAAGAGGAACGCCGGTGGTGAAGACGTCGCACTGGGCCTGTCCTGACGCTGAGACACGAAAGCGTGGGGAGCGAACGGGATTAGATACCCCGGTAGTCCACGCCGTAAACGATGCCTACTAGATTGTGGCGGTTCTGACGCCGGCACAGTCGAAGCCAAAGTGTTAAGTAGGCCGCCTGGGGAGTACGGTCGCAAGGCTAAAACTCAAAGGAATTGACGGGGGCTCACACAAGCGGTGGAGCATGTGGATTAATTCGAAGCAACGCGCAGAACCTTACCTAGGTTTGACATGCTTGGATGCTTGCCTGGAAACAGGTTAAGCTGCTCTTCGGAGTGAAACTTGCACAGGTGCTGCATGGCTGTCGTCAGCTCGTGTCGTGAGATGTCGGGTTAAGTCCCTTAACGAGCGAAACCCTTGCCGTTAGTTACCAGCGGGTCATGCCGGGAACTCTAGCGGGACTGCCGGTGTTAAACCGGAGGAAGGTGGGGATGACGTCAAGTCATCATGGCCTTTATGCCTAGGGCATCACACGTGCTACAATGGTCGGGACAAAGCGACGCGAGACCGCGAGGTGGAGCAAATCGCAAAAACCCGGCCCCAGTTCGGATTGCAGGCTGGCAACTCGCCTGCATGAAGTTGGAATCGCTAGTAATCGCGAATCAGCTATGTCGCGGTGAATGTGTTCCTGAGCCTTGTACACACCGCCCGTCAAGTGATGGGAGTTGGAAGTACCCGAAGTCGGGTTGTTAACCGCAAGGAGACGCCTGCCGACGGTAAGTCCGACGACTGGCACTAAGTCGTAACAAGGTAGCCGTAGGGGAACCTGCGGCTGGATCACCTCCTTTCTAAGGATTACTTAGACGTTCGAGGCCGCTTTTTCGGCCACGGACGAAAGTCAGGCGCTTTCGCGGCTCAGGCTTAACTGTTTCTTGAATACCAAAGCCCCGTCGGCAACCCCGGCGGGGCTTTCTTCTTGCGCCCGCGACGTCGGGCCATCGGGGGCGCGCGTCGAGCAGGTCCTATTAGTCCCATGCGTCCCGTGAGTCCCATCTCTCCTCTCGATGACCGCCGGAGCGATCTTCTCGCGCAGAGACGCCGAGCCGCAGAGGTCTTGGCGCAGCCTTCGGCTGCAACCTATGCCACCATGGCCGAAAGAAACGAAAAAAGACGCAAACAAGACAAAGATGCAAGCTGTTTCTGCTTCTCGCCCTTTTTCGCCTTGTTTCGTTTTTTTCGGCTATAGTGGTTCTGGCTGCGGCCGAAGGCCGCGCTGGGCACTCCGTACAACGCAGAGCACAAATGCGAGGAGAGACCGCACTTCTGGGTAGACCACATCTCCCATTACTCAGGTGGGAATAGCAAAATTCGTGCAACATCTGAAAAGGCAAAACACCCCGCTCGCACAATTTTCTTTATTCCAGCCCGCCGCGTGACTTAGCTCGATTTCAGCCCCTCCCAAACCCCGGATTTTTCGCAAGATTCGTGCAACATCGGGCAAGGGTAGAGAGACGCGTTGCTCTTTTTCGCCTCTCAAAGGCTGTAATAAATGACACAAACCGGGCCAGCGAGACAGTGTCGCGACTGCGACTTCTGCCGAGTGATCGGCGAGGTCTCGTACTGCGTCTGCAACGCCCCCATGCCGGCCCCCACTACCGGCGAAGCCCTCTGGCCCCGTGTCGCGCCGACAGACTACTGCGGCGACTTCAGGCTCGCGGATGCGAGCCGTGACTCATGCCCCGTGACCCGTGACCCGCAGATCGAAAGCCAGTCCGGCCGCGATGCGGCCTCCGACCCAAATAGTAAATCGTCAATAGTAAATAGTAGATCGCAGATCGGCCTGCCGATCTGCGAAGATGAGTCCGGCCCCTACTGCAAGATCCCGCTGACGCAAAACCGCTACGCCAAGGTCGATCCGGAGGACTACCTCTGGCTCTCGCAGTTCCGCTGGTGCTGCAAGGCCAATCGCGACACATGTTACGCGATCCGTCACATCCAGGACCGAGGCCGGACAAAGCGGATCCACATGCACCGCCAGATCATGAGCACGCCGGAAGGAATGATCTGCGACCACAAGAACCACCACGGCCTGGACAACCGGCGAACGAACCTCCGCAACTGCACCATCGAGCAGAACAACGCCAACCGCCGCAAACGAGCCACGGGCCACGGGTCACGAGCCACTTCTTCAAGATATCTCGGCGTCTCCTGGTGCCCCAGAAGAAAGAAATGGGTCGCCCACATCAAGCACAAAGGCCGCGCCAGAAACCTGGGCCTGTACGATGTCGAAACGGATGCGGCGAGAGCACACGATAAGGCTGCGTGGGAAACATGGGGCGAGTATGCCAATCTGAACTTCCCAGACGAGTATCCCGGCCATCCAGCAGCAAGACTGCCACATGAAAAGACGGTTTAACCACAGAGGACGCAGAGGGCCGCAGAGGATAAGTGTACATAGTCCCTCGTGTTAGGTTCATACCCCGCGTACTCTGCGACCTCCGCGGTTACATTCCTCCGCCCAAGCCCACGACAGGGCCGCCTGGGCGATCTGGGGCGAATACGCCTGCCTGAACTTCCCGGCGGAATACCCCGCCCATCCGGCCGCGAAAAAGAGCATCTCACCACGGAGACACCGAGGACACTGAGAGATAACCTCTTGTTATTACAGTAGTTAGATGTCTTCTCTGTGAACTCTGTGTCTCCGTGGTGAACCACTCCGGCCCGAACGCTTCCACGCTTCTACGCTTACCGGATGTGGCTCGCGATGTCGCTCCTATATTCTTGTTGCATTTACCATGTTAATTCGCCCCCCGAAGGGGGGGGGGGGGGGGGAACCGGGGACAGTCACCTATTAAAGTTGGGCGATCATTGAACTTCAGGAGACTCTGCGGGGATGCGTCGGGAACGTCGGAGCATCTTGTGATCAGGGGATGCCAGGGATCTGCGGCGGACCTGTGGCCCATGGCTCGGATGGGCGGGAGTTGTCAGTTATCGGTTCCCGGTTCCCAGGATCGCATCCGCGTGCATCGGCGTTCATCTGCGGTTCCCCGGCCGTGGCTCGTGACCCGTGGCCTGTGAGGCGTTCTCTCCGGCCGTCTGACGCGTCGTGCGTGAAGCGGGCCTCGTGAAGCATCGGAGCGGCTGGGCGGGGAAGCGCTTTGCGTGGCGAGGGGTCAGCATGGTATAATAGCCCCGCATGTGATAGGAGATCGTGCCGATGATGTTTCAACGCATAACAGTTGATCCCAAGATCTGCGGCGGCAAACCCGTGATTCGCGGGCTGCGGTTCCCCGTATCCAGGCTGCTTGGGCTGCTGGCTGCCGGCGAGACGCGGGAGTCGATCTTGAAGGCCTATCCGTATCTGGAGGCGGCGGATATCCAGGAGGCCCTGAACTACGCGGCGATGCTGGCCGACGAGGAGGTCATCGAGTTCGCCGCATGAGATTCCTGCTGGATATGCCGGTGTCTGCGCTGCTGCTCGACGTGCTCCAAGCCCACGGGCACGAAGGGGTGCATGCCCACCAGATCGGCAAGGATCGTGCCGCGGATGACGAACTGCTGGAAATCGCCCGGCGAGAGGGGCGAATCGTCATCACCGCGGACCTGGATTTTCCCCGCCTGATGGCGTTGAGTCTGGCGGAAGGACCCGGATTGATTCTGTTCCGAGGGGGAAGCTACTCCGATAACGAGATGTGCGATCTGCTGGGCCGGGTGTTGCGGAAAGTACCGGCGGAGACTTTGGAGCGGTCGATCTGCGTCGTGGACAGGAAGCGGATACGCGTTACCCGCCTGCCGTTGATGCATAAGCCGTAAGCCGAAATGGTGCGTGATACGCACCCTACAATTTCGCGTCGCTCACGTAGTTGGCGGTCCAAGAGATGTGACTCGTGGCCCGTGGCCCGTTCGAAATCTGCGTGAATCGGCGTAATCTGCGGATGGGAATCGATCGGGAGTTGTCGGTTTTCGGTTGACGGTTCCCAGTCTGCTCCGCGTCCTCGGCGTCCTCTGCGGTTGGGATTCGTCGTGCGTCAAGCGGCCAGGGGCCGCGTAGAAGCGTTGGAGCGTGGAAGCGTAGAAGCGTTTTTCGGCCAGAACCACATTGCTCGTGGGGCGTTGTTCGGGACCGGCAATCGTTCTACCTGCTCGCAGCGACGAGGCAGGGCTTATCCTGCGGCACGAAATGGATGCAGACTTTGTGGCCGAGGGCGTGGGCGATTCGGGCGAGCATGTTGAGGCTGTGGCCGTCGTAGTCGGCGTCTTCCAGCCGGCTGATGACCGACTGGGTGGTCCCGACCCTGCATGCCAGGTCTTTCTGGCTCAGGCCCGCCGCGGTTCGCAGCGCATAGATCTGCTCGGCGATCCGGAGGTTCTCCCGCTCGCGTTCCAGCGAAGCCAGTCGCTTGTCGTCGCCTTTGATATAGCGGCGGTGAAGGATCCTGACGGCATCGCCTGTCTTCCTGCTGCCAGCCATCATTCGTCCTCACGCTATCCATCCACTCACGGCTGCTCTCCCAGGATGCTCTGTATGAAAGCCTTGAGTTGGGGCAGATTGCTGTGCGAGGTGTCCCGGACGACTTTCAGGTTCACGCCGAAATACTCGTGGATCAGAATATTCCGCATTCTCTTGATCCTGCTCTAGGGGATGTCCGAGTGCTCCTCAATGAACGAAGGAGACAGGTTTCTGGCGGCCTCGCCGATGATTTCCAGCTCCCGGATCACGGCGTCGATCATCATATCGTTGCCGGTGAACGTCTCGTAGTCTACTCCGGCGAGGTAGCGATCGACCTTGGCGATCGCATCTCGCATGTGGCTGAGGTAGACGCGGTTACGCTCCATAGACCGGCTCCGCTTCCTTGAGGACTTCGTCGCGGAAATACTTGCTCAGAGCCTGAGGAGTAAGGAGACCTACGCGTCTGCCCAGCGCTTCGGAAAGCTGCTCCTGGATTTCGATGAACTCGAACAAGCCTATGGTGGCCTGGGGATCGAAGTCGATGAGCACGTCGACGTCGCTGTCGTCCCGAGCCGTACCGCGGACATGGGAGCCGAAAAGGGCAACGGACCTGATCTTGTCGCGATAAGGGCTATCCTCGACGGCGCTCCGCAATCGTACTGTAAGTTCCTCTTTCACCATAACTTCAGTGTAGGACTTCCAGGGTCGGTTTGTCAAATCGAATCGGCTGGGGAGCCACAGAACCTGTCCGATCAAAGGATCGGTGGGGCAAGCCCCACCCTACCTGAGCTTCTTGTGGGTGAACTTTCTGGCGTTGGGGCCGGAGTAGTCCGCTACGATCTGGCCTTTGCCCAGGAGTTTCCATTTGTAGATGACCAATCCATCCAGTCCGACCGGGCCTCGGGCGTGGATTTTGCTCGTGCTGATGCCGACTTCGGCGCCCAGGCCGTAGCGGTAGCCGTCGGCGAAGCGGGTGCTGGCGTTCCAGAAGACGTCGGCGGAATCGACGAGGTTCATGAAGCGCTCGGCCTTCTCGCGGTCGGCCGTGACGATGGCGTCGGTGTGGCCTGAGCCAAAGCGGTTGATGTGGTCGATCGCGGCGTCCAGGCCGTCGACCACCTTGATCGAGAGGATGTAGTCGAGGTACTCGGTGGACCAGTCCTCTTCGGTGGCGGGCTCACAGTCGATGATGGCGCGGGTGCGGTCGTCGCCTTTGAGTCTGCAGCCTTGGTCGGCGAGGGCCTTTTGGACTATGGGGAGGAAGAGGCCGGCGATGTGGTCGTCGACGAGGAGGGTCTCGGCGGCGTTGCAGACGGCGACGTATTGGCACTTGGAGTCGACGGTCAGGCGCACGGCCATGTCGAGGTCGGCGTCGGCGGCGACGTAGACGTGGCAGATGCCGTCGGCGTGGCCGAGGACGGGGATGTTGGTGTTGGCCATGATGTGGCGGACGAATTCGTTGGAGCCGCGGGGGATGATCAGGTCGATCTGGTCGTCGAGGGCGAGCATGTCGGCGACGTCCTGGCGGGTTTCGAGCAGGTGCAGGAAGCCGGCGGGCAGGCCGGCGGATTCGCCTGCGCGGGCGATGGTGTCGGCGAGGATGCGGTTGGTGTGGGTTGCTTCGGAGCCGCCTTTGAGGAGGCAGGCGTTGCCGGACTTGAGGCAGAGGGTGGAGATCTGGACGAGGGCGTCGGGGCGGGACTCGAAGACGACGCCGATGACGCCGATGGGGCAGGAGACGCGGTAGAGTTCGAGGTCTTCGTCCATTTCGATGGCACAGAGGGTGCGGCCGGCGGGGTCGGGGAGCTTGATGAGGCTGTGGATGGCGGCACAGACATCGTCGAGCTTGGCCTCGTCGAATTTGAGGCGTTTGAGGAGCGGGGCCGCGAGGTTGGCCTTCTTGGCGGCGGCCAGGTCGCGTTCGTTGGCCGCGACGATCTCGCTGCTGCGGTCCTGCAGGGCCTTGGCGATTTCGGTCAACGCGGCGTTCTTGACCTCGGTCTTGACGGCCCCTAGTCTAATGGAAGCCACCTTCGCCGCCGCCGCACACTCGGATGCTTTCATTTTTCTTGACATTTGCACCATCACCGCTTAGCTTCTGTCCATAAACTCGGATCGGCTCTGTTCTTCGGAGTTCGAATCGAGAATTATACGTTCTCGGCAAAACACAATCAACGATTACGCGGGTGTTGCTTAGTGGTAAAGCACTAGCCTTCCAAGCTAGCTACGCGGGTTCGATCCCCGCCACCCGCTTTTTTTCTTCGCTTTTATCGGCATGCTGGGGCGGACACTTGACCCGTATCGCGTTGGAGAACGGGCCCTGCGGGCAGGGTCCAGGCCAGGGCCAGTCGGCCTGGCCCAGGGTCAGCCCTGAATGGCACTTCCATACGAGCGATGTCGTATTGAACAGGCGTGCTTTGGCGACGGATCGAGGCTTGGTCAGGTACACCTGTTTATTGGGTCGTCTCTTCATCGCCTGCGGCTCGACGCGGTTGCTGAGGCGACGGGTGGCCACGGCCCGCAGGACCGCCGCATACAGGTCGTTCCGTCGCTCGGGACATGCCCAGCCCGAGGCGGCGAAGACGACCAGCGTTTGCAGCGTTCCTTTGAAGCTGAGGTTACGAGGACAGACGCCGGCCGTGACCGCCGCTTGGGCCATCAGCATGCGGATCAGATGGTGCCATTCGGGTCAGCCAGCATGAAAGGCAGAACCTCCTCCCCGCTGTATAATAGCGGCGACAGAGGTTCAGGAATAAGGAGGTTCTGCCATGTACTACAGAGGTGTCATCGTGGCAGCCCGTTCTTCATCACCGAGACGCAACGCTTGAAAGGCTTCGCGATATCCTTCGTGCCCATCCAGCTTCAAGCCGTATAGGTCCTGCTGCCCAAGACTGTACTCGACAAGCCGTTGGTAAAGGAGGGGCTCATCCTTGCGTACCAGCCACGCCAGAAGGATCAGCGTCTCGCACAGGCCGCGAAGGAGGATGCCCCCGACCTCTGCCTTCCACAAAGCTTGTTCGGTGAGCATGTCTAGGCCCAAAGCGCTGGCGCGCGAGCAGGCCCGACAGTACTGGTGTCCTCCCGTCGCGAGCGGGAATTCACATCGTCCCTCGATCTTCCCGAGGGCCGGCGTCCATGCGCATGAAGCATCGCGAGTCCAAAGACTGGATTCCCGCCTTCGCGGGAATGACAGTATTGAATCCGTGTCGCTCCGTGTCTACGCATTTCAAACCTCGCCAACCCAATACTCAGGAACGCCAACAGCCGGATTGTACAATGGGCGACGGGGGAAGGCAAAGGGGGAAGTTGCGGCGGGACGCCGCGTGGAAGCGTTCAGAGGGCGGCCTTTTCTGCTTTTTTTCTTTTTGTTTTCAGATTTGGCTTGAACCTGTCGATAAGTAAGACTATATTAGTCCTACATAAGGGGCGTCGCGGTGGAATGGGCGTCCGATCGGGTCCAGTGGAGTCAGGCATGGATATCTTGCGACGCAATACGGATTACGCCCTGCGGCTGATGGTGAGCCTGGCCAGGCACGGCCGGGACGCGTCCGTCTCGACGCGGTCGCTGGCCGAGGAGCAGGATGTGCCGTATCAGCTCGCCTGCAAGCTGATGCAGCAGCTCCACTCGGGCAAGCTGGTCGAGAGCTGCATGGGGGCGCGGGGCGGGTTTCGCCTGGACCGCGAGCCCGGCCGGATCAGCCTGCTGGACGTGGTCGAGGTGATCCAGGGCCGGCTGAGCCTGAACCGCTGCCTGCTGAGCAAGACGTGTTGTCCTCGGATCGCGACCTGCCCGGTTCGGGCGAAGATGGGCGAGTTGCAGGGTCAGATGGAGGAATACCTGGGCAAGGTCACGCTGGCCGACCTGATCCAGGCGCAGAAAGGGGCCGGCGAAACCGAGAGCCCAGTGCGGAGAACGAAATGACTGAGCAAACGAGAAAACCGAGCGTCCTGGCGGCTTGTGTCGCTGCGGCGCAGAGTCTGGACGGGCTGATCGAGTATGCCAACGACTCGATTGTCAGCAAGACGATTCTGGACAAGCCCGTGGGCACGATCACGCTGTTCGCGTTCGACGCCGGCCAGCGGCTCAGCGAGCATACGGCCCCCTACGACGCGGTGGTCCAGGGGATCGACGGCAGGGGCCGTCTGACCATCGGCGGACAGGCGGTGACCGTCGAGGCAGGGCAGATCGTGATCATGCCGGGCAACGTGCCGCACTCGGTGGCTGCGGAGGAACGATTCAAAATGCTGTTGACGATGATCCGCGCGTGAGCGGATACTACGGTTCAGTTCATTGAGAAGAAGGAAGGAACGATGCAAACGGTCGAGGTCATGAAGCCGTCGATTTTGGCGAACCCGCACTGCCGGCGCAACGAGGGGGGCGCTTCGTCGCGGGTCCTGGTTGTGAAGACCCCTCGCCCCACGGAAAACACAAGAGTCCTGTGAGCCGCAGGCGCTACAACCCAAAAACAACTATATAGTAACGGAGAATGTGGAATGGAGATGTACTGTTACCAATGTGAGCAGACCGCCAAGGGGACCGGGTGCACGTCGTTCGGGGTGTGCGGGAAGGACCCGCAGGTCGCGTCGCTGCAGGATCTGCTGATCTACGCGGTCAAGGACATCGCCCGCTACGCGCATCGGGCGGGGGATCTCGGAGCCCGTGATCGGGCGGTGGACGTGTTCGTCGTCAAGATGCTCTTCACGACGCTGACGAACGTGAACTTCGACCCGCAGCGGTTCAAGGAGTGGATGGGCGAGGCGGTCGCGATGAAGGAGCGGGCCCAGCGTCTCTATGAAACCGCTGCCAAGAAGGCCGGCAAGACCGCCGACAAGCTCGAATGCCCCGTCGCCTGGTGGCAGGGCGTCAGCGACCTGGCGGCGATGGTCGCCAAGGGCCTGGAAGTCGGCATCCAGAAGCGGGTCGGCAGCCTGGGCAGCACGGTCGCCGGCGTGCAGGAGCTGATCACGTACGGCCTGAAGGGCGCCGCCGCCTACGCCGACCACGCGCTGATTCTGGGCAAGGAAGACCCGGCGCTCTATGCCTCCTTCCACGAGATGCTCGACTACCTGACCCGCAAGCCCACCAACGCCGACGAGCTGCTCGGCCGGGCCCTCAAGACCGGCGAGATCAACCTCAAGGCGATGGAACTGCTCGACGCCGCCAATACCGGCATCTACGGCCATCCCGAGCCGACGAAGGTCCGCATCACGCCGGTCAAGGGCAAGTGCATCCTCGTCTCCGGCCACGACCTCAAGGACCTCGATCTGCTCCTGAAGCAGACCGAGGGCAAGGGCGTCAACGTCTACACGCACGGCGAGATGCTGCCCTGCAACGCCTACCCGGCCCTGAAAAAGTACAAGCACCTGGTCGGCAACTACGGCGGCGCCTGGCAGGTTCAGCGGTCTGAGTTCGACGCGTTCCCCGGCGCGGTCCTGATGACCACCAACTGCATCCAGAAGCCCAAGGAGACCTACCAGGGCCGGATCTTCACGTCGGGTCTGGTCGGCTGGCCGGGCGTGACGCACATCGCCGACGGCGACTTCGCCCCGGTGATCGAGGCGGCGCTGGCGGCCCCGGGCTTCGCGGCGGACGAGCCCGCCAAGTACATTACCGTCGGCTTCGGACGCAACACGGTCATGAGCGTCGCCGGCAAGGTGATCGATCTCGTCAAGGCCGGCAAGATCCGCCACTTCTTCCTGGTTGGCGGCTGCGACGGCGCCAAGCCCGGCCGCAACTACTACACCGAGTTCGCCGAGCAGGTTCCGAACGACTGCGTGATCCTGACCCTGGCCTGCGGCAAGTACCGCTTCAACAAGCTCGAGTTCGGCGACATCGACGGCATCCCGCGACTGCTGGACGTCGGGCAGTGCAACGACGCCTACTCCGCGGTCCAGATCGCGGTGGCCCTGGCGGGCGCCTTCAACTGCGGCGTCAACGACCTGCCGCTGTCGCTGGTGCTGTCCTGGTTCGAGCAGAAGGCGGTGGCGATCCTGCTGACCCTGCTGCACCTGGGCGTCAAGAACATTCGGATCGGGCCGAGCCTGCCGGCGTTTGTCACGCCGGACGTGCTGGGCATCCTGGTCGAAAAGTTCGGAATCAAGCCGATCTCGACGGCCAAAGAGGACCTCGCGGCGATCCTGGCCGCGTAAACAGAAGTCTGAAGTTCGAAGTGTGAAGTTTCAAGTGGCAAGCAAGGCGGTGGGTGTTTCCTCTCCGAGCTTCAAACTTGAAACTTCACACTTGACACTAACGGAGTTGCGAAGATGGCGGTACGGAACATTGTGAAGATCGACGAGGCCAAGTGCAACGGCTGCGGGCTGTGCGCGACCGCCTGCGCCGAAGGGGCGATCCAGATCATCAACGGCAAGGCCAAGCTCGTCAGCGACACGTATTGCGACGGTCTCGGCGCGTGCCTGGGCCACTGCCCTGTGGACGCCATCACGATCGAGCAGCGCGAGGCGGCCGAATTCGACGAGGAGGCGGTGAAGGCCCACCTCGGCCATGGCACGCACAAGGCGGAGCCTCTGTTCGCCTGTCCCGGCCTGGCCATGCACCAGTTCGACGCCAAGCCGGCGGCGGCCGAGCCGCAGAGTTCGCAGGCGGTCCCGTCCCAGTTGGGGCAATGGCCCGTCCAGTTGAAGCTGGTCTCGCCGACGGCGCCGTACTTCGCGGACTCGGATCTTCTGCTGGCTGCGGACTGCGTGCCCTTTGCGATGGGGGATTTTCACCAGCGGTTCCTCCGCGGACGCAGCGTCGCGGTCGGTTGTCCCAAGCTGGACGACGCGCAGTTCTACATCGAGAAACTGGCCCAGATCATCTCGGCCAACAACCTTCGCAGCCTGACGGTCGTACATATGGAGGTGCCGTGCTGTTCGGGGCTCGTTCGCATCGCCCGCTCGGCGATCGCCCTGAGCGGCAAGGCGATCAGTTACGAGGATGTGACGGTGTCGCTGCGAGGCGAAGTGATTCGCAGCGAGAAGGTTCCCGTGGAAGGGGCCAGGGCATAAAATCCGAAACTCGAAACAAGAACGAATGATTGAAATCCAAAACAAGCGTCGGATGCCGCGACAGCGTCTCGGTCATTTGAATTTCGGTCCTTTGGATTTGTTTCGGAGTTCGAGTTTCGTGCTTCGAGTTTCGCGAACGGGGGTGAGTCCATAGCATGGTCGCTTGCGTATACCTCATGCGTGACATCGGTGTCCAGTTCTGGGCGGTTTTCGCCGAGATGGCGCCGTACCTGTTGTTCGGGTTCTTCGTCGCCGGCGTGCTGGCGATGTTCGTCTCGCGCAAGATGGTCGAGCGGCATCTGGGCGGGTCGGGCACGCTGCCTTTGATCAAGGCCTCGATCTTCGGGGTCCCGCTGCCTCTGTGCTCCTGCGGCGTGATCCCGGTTTCCATGTCCCTGCACAAGCAGGGCGCCGGCAGGGGGGCCACCATCGCGTTCCTGCTGTCCACGCCGCAGACGGGGGTGGACAGCATTCTCGTGACGTACAGCCTGCTGGGTCCGGTGTTCGCGGTGTTTCGACCGGTCGCTGCGTTCATCACGGGTCTCGTGGGCGGGGTGCTGGTCAACCTCTTCGGGCAAGGCCCGAACGACGCAGGGCAGACGAATCCCTCCGCGGAAGCTCAAGACGCTTCATGCGAGGAGACTCGCACGATCAAACAGAAGTTCATCGAAGGCATGAAACACGGCTTCATCCAGATGCCGCGGAGCATCGGCAAGGCCCTGCTGCTGGGCCTGGTGATCGCCGCGATCATCGCGGCGCTGGTGCCCGACGATTTCTTCGCCCAACGTTTGGGCCAAGGTCTGCCTGCCATGCTGGTCATGATGGCGGTCGGCATCCCCATCTACGTCTGCGCCTCCGCGTCCGTCCCGGTGGCCGCGGCGCTGATGGGCGCGGGCCTGAGCCCCGGCGCGGCGCTGGTCTTCCTGATGACCGGCCCGGCCACGAACGCCGCGGGCCTGACCACGATCTGGAACACGTTGGGCCGCAAGACCGCGATCCTGTACCTCGTGACGGTGGCGGTTTGCGCCCTGGCTTCCGGCCTGATCCTGGACGCGATCGTCACCCACACCCACGTCCATCACGCGATGTCCCACGCCCACGCGATGCTCCCGCCCGTCGTGGAACACGCCTCCGCTATAGTCCTGCTGACGCTGCTCGGCTACGGTTTCTGGACCGGCCGCCGGAAGTAGCGGGACCCGGCTCGGCCTGCAGTCGTAGGGTGTGCCCCGCACACCGCTCTTGCTTGTGCCGCGCGCGGAAGACGACGCCTCACGGCGTCACTACGAACCACGCGCCGACAGGCTCTGCGCGGTTCCCATGCCTGGTGTTGCATCCGCAGTCGCGATCCGGTATCCTATAGGCAGGAGTCGGAAGGAAATCAGGACGCTGTGTCATGTGCCGAGAGAGCAAGCGACGATGTCTGGGAGAGAACGATGAGAACGAACGAGTCTGATTGGTGTTTCCCCCGGGATTGGCTGTTCTTCTTCAAGTTGCAGGCCCTTCCGCTGATCGCGCTGCTTATTGCACCCCTCGTCATCTGGTTTGTCATGGGCACCGGGCGGGGTGACCCGACGTTTGTCTGGATTGCTTCGATCCTGGCCGTCGTCGGGATCGTTCTTCTGTTCATCGCTCGCCTGCCGCTGTACCGGCAGAGGCGGTTCCTCGCCTTCGGATCGAAAGCCCTGCCCACGGCGTATCGCAGAGTCTACCGGGTTGCCTACGCGTTCATCGGCGTGGCTGTGGCGATGATGCTCGGGCTGCTGGCCGTGCTGAGATAGGACAGGAATAGCAGGAGAGACTGGCGCCGGGAGGTCGCAGTTGTGAAGCGGTGTCGCAAGTATCTGATCGCCGTTGGTCTCGTCGCCCTGTGGGCGGTATTCTCCTGGGCCTACCTCGGCGTCGAAGACGGCAGTTCCGGCCTGAGTTCCCTGGGCGGGCTCGCAGGCGCGTTCTTCGTCCCCGGCGGACTGCTCTTTCAAGCGGTCAAAGGAAGCCACGGAAACGCCGACCTGCCTCTGATGGCGGCATTCAGTCTCTGCATCTATGCTGTTGTGGCCATTCTTGCCGTGATCGGCGTCGGAGTGTTCAGGCGGGCCCTCTGGGCAAAGTGAAATGTGCAGCCCCCAGAGCCTTGGGGGGAAGATCAGTTCAATGCTCGATCTCCTCGATACCCAATGCCCTTTGGCGGGAGTCACAAGAGAACCAATTCAGCCCGTTAGTGGCCAGCCAACGTCAGCAAGTACTTCAGGCTCTGGATGTGTCCGCCCGCAGTTCTATGTCTCCGAAGGCCCTCTCGTTTCGGATTCACGGCTTCATTGTAGAGTTCTGGCGAAATGACATGGTCGGGCGGGGACGCCAAACCTGCGAAGAAACGTCTTGCGGCCTCACTGCGAACAGTGTCGGCTGAGCCGAATGGTCGTGCCATTCTCCCGTGTCTGTTGTGCCATTGGCCCAAATCGGAAAATGCCAGGGGGTGGGGGGGGAATCCCCAAGAACGACTGAGCGTGCAAGAACCGGATGAGCAAGATACGGCCGGAATGCGCTGGCAGCAGTCCCCTGAGAAAGCGGAGGCCGCTGATCCTTGGGAATGCAAGCAGTCCCCCCACAACTCCGGACGGCAGCGGCCGGTGGAGCTCTCGGAGCTTGCCGATGGTTCGCTTTCGAATTCGTCGGACTATTCCCGTGCCGGTAGCACCGCAAGGACCCGTGACCGCAAGATTCAGTGAGGCATCGAGGTTTGGTATCAAACCACTCGCTCGGCAATGGTCCGTCCCACGCCCTCTTCCTTCTCGGGCCACCGGCCGAGAGTTTCGACTTCGAGAAGATTCCTGGGAGGTTCTCGTCGGCTCAGTCGGCTGCCGGCGCGACGCAATAGATGTAGGAAAGAGGGCCGGCCCCGGTGTTCTGGACGTCGTGCAGCGTCTCCGGGGGGATATAGGCGACCTTTCCCGCTCCGACCGGCAGTCGGTCGCCATTGCCCAGGAGCAGTTCGCCCCGGCCGCTCAGGAACACGAGCAGTTCCTCATGATTCTTCGTGCTGTGCTGGCCGCAGGCCTTGCCCGGCTCCAGGTACACCCGGCCGGACCGCATCCCATGCGTCTGAGGCTTGCCCTCCAGTATCCGCTGGTATTCCGGTTGACTGTTCAGTTCCATCGTAAATGCTTGCGATGAAGCCATGTGTTCTCCTTGAAAATCGTTTGCAAAGATTATTACCGTCGCCGTTAATACGGGTTCGGCGGTTCTCTGTCAACCGTCTCGTATCCTGGTCGAAAAGAAGGAATGGGCGTTGGTCGCACGACGAATGCCTGGTCCTGGAAAGGCAAGGGAGGATTTGTGACGAACGAAGCCGGATCGCTCGTTGTTGCCGCCGCGTCAATCGGGTTTTTGCACACCCTGTTGGGGCCGGATCACTATGTGCCGTTCATCATGATGTCCTGGGCGAGGAACTGGTCGGCCGCCAAGACCACGGCCATCACCCTGATCTGCGCCCTCGGCCACATCGCAGGGTCCGTGGTGCTGGGTCTTGTCGGCGTGTCGCTGGGTCTTGCGCTCAAGGGGCTGGAAGGGACCGAGTCGGTTCGAGGCGACATCGCAGCGTGGCTGCTCATTGCGTTCGGCCTGGCCTACACCATCTGGGGGATTCGCTACGTCTATCGCAGCCACCCGCACCAGCACACGCATCCGCACCTCGTGAAGGGGCCTCACGATCATCTGCACGCCCATACCCACCTGGGAGAGCACGCCCATGTCCACGACGCTGGATCGGCAAAGGCACTGACTCCCTGGGTCCTTTTCGTCATCTTCGTCTTCGGGCCGTGCGAGCCGCTCATCCCCTTGCTGATGTACCCCGCTGCCCAGGGCGGCCTGGACCTGATCGTTGTGACCTCGGTCTTCGGGGTCGTCACCGCCGCGACCATGCTGGGAGCGGTCTTTCTCGGTCGGGCCGGCGTGGGTTTTCTGCCCTTCAAGAAAATCCAGCGGTACAGCCACGTCCTGGCGGGCGCCACCATCCTCCTGTGCGGCCTGGCCATTCGCTTCCTGGGGCTCTGAGAGAACCGAATAGGCCGAGAATATTCGCAAGGTTCTTTTTTTCTTCTTGGCGCGATCGGGCTCATTCTCTATGCTGACATTCGGTAGCACGAATTCAGTGTTCTTATGCGCAACTGTGCGGAGGCCGGTAGGCCGGAGGTGGAGTATGAAAGGTCATTTGTTGCTGAGTGTGGTTGTCATGTGGGCATGCGTCGGGACGGCGTGGGCCGATCCGACGGTTGGGCAGGTCACCCATCGGCAGTTCCAGGCCGTCAAGGATAACGGCGAGCAGGCCTACGCGGCCACCCAGAAGGTTGTCCTGGAGGGCATTCTCCTGCACCAGCCCGCCGATATGCTGGACCCGACGCCCAATGACGCCATCAAGACAATGTACAATCTCTCGGCTCAATGGCAGTTCTTCTTCCAGGGCGAAGGGGACGACTATGCAGGCACCGCGGTGTTCATGGGGCAGCTCTACAACAATCTGCCCTGGGTTTCGCCCACGGGCGGCTATTCCAACGCCCAGTGGATCGCGGAGATGACCCGTCTGAACGCCGCCCAGTTCGCACCGGGCGACCGCATCCGCGTCACCGGGTATTTCCTGTCCTACAAGGGCAAGTGCAACATCAACGAGCAGCACGACAGCCATCCCGACCACGACTTCACGATCGAACTGCTCGAACGCGGCGCCGGGCTGCCGAAGCCTCGGGTCGTCTCGTTGAGCGAATTGAAGGACGAGCAGGATCGATTCGTATTCGACAGCGAGCGACTGGTCGGGGGCGAGTACCACCAGGGCTGCCTGATCAAGATCGAAGACGTCAACGCGGTGGACCCGAACGCCTGGGGGCCCAATGGCACGCTGACCGTCACCGATGGAGTCCACACGCTCCCGGTCAAGCTGGGACGCGGCAACGGCATCTATCCCGGCTCATTCAACCTCTCGCAGCCCTTCGACGTGATCGGCATTCTCGACCAGGACAGTACGGACCTTCGCAGCGGCTATCGCCTCTGGGTCGTGAACTACGACGGCAACGGACAAGTGCTGGCCTCCTATGAACACCGGATGGCCGACCAGGTGGCGCAGCCGGCCGAACAGACGGAGGAACCACAGCCGTGAAACGAGCCTTCACGTTGATCGAGCTGTTGGTGGTCATCGCGATCATTGCGGTGATCATGGGCATTCTGATCCCGGTGACCGGCCGGGCCCGGCTCCAGTCCAAGGTGGCGGCCGTCCATGCCGAGCTTCGCCAGATCGCTCTGGCCCTGGAGGCGTACTCGCTCGACCACGAAGGCGAATACCCGCCCACCCGAGTCGATTGCATGCTCGGCGGGCATTTCTACCAGCTTCCCGAGGAACTGGTCGCCTGCGGATACCTTCCCGCGCCGCCGGCGGATTCGTTCATGGCCGCAGGCATGGAGGACCGATTCAACCGCGGATACACGTACAAGTATCGCTCCGTCGGAACGCTGATCTACAACCGAACGACGGTTGTCAAGGAGGGCGCGTATCTCTGGGTGCCCGACGGGTTCCCCGACAGCGAGCAGGCCGAGGGGCAGACCTACAGCAATCTCAAGGATTCGCCGGTCAGTTGGGTACTGTACAGCGAGGGGCCGCGGTTCGACAACGACCGGATGAGGGAGATGATGTACCCGGTGCCGCGCGGAACGTGGTACAGCCCTCGGACGAATCGGGGCGTGATCGTACACCTGAGATTGAAGAACGGCCGGCAGATCGGAACGTTCGGGGAGTAAGGGTCGGATGCGAGGAATCGTTGCATGTTTGACCGGGTTTCTGACGCTGGCCTGTGTTGTGATGGCGGGCTGCGACGAGAGCGCCGCGTCGACGCCCGGGTTCGAAATCGCCGTGACGAACTCGTATCTTGAATGCGCCGTGAAGGACTTGTGGGGTCAGGACGTTGCGATTCTCTGCCTGGCGCCGCCCGGCATGTGTCCGGGGCACTTCGACATCTCGCCTGCCCAGGTCCGCCAACTCAAGGGCTGCAAGCTCCTGTTGCGATTCGATTTCCAGCAGGGCGTCGAGCAGCGATTGGACCGGATGCGGCAGGGCGGCTTGGACATACAGCCCGTGCCGGGCCCGGGAGGGCTGTGCGTGCCCGATTCGTACTTGACGGTCTGTCGGCAGATCTGTCGGGTTCTTTCCCAAACCTATCCCGAGCGGGCCGGTTCGTTCCAGACCCGCCTTTCGGCTGTCGAGGAGCGATTGGCCAGGCTGGCTGCGGAACTGCGTGAAACCGTCAAAGACTCAGGCATCGCGACCGCGGCGGTCCTTACTTCGAACCATCAGGCTCAGTTCGCCCGGTGGCTGGGGCTCGATCCGGTCGCCACGTTCGTCGGCAGCGACACGGAAACCGTAGCGAATATCGACCATTGTCTCAAGAAGGCCGCCGGACGCGAGATCCGTTTCGTGATCGCCAATCGACAGGAAGGCACGGCCCTCGCGAAGGCCTTGGCGGAGAGGCTCCAAGCCAGGGCCGTCGTGTTCAGCAATTTCCCTGAGGCTTGCCAGGGACAAACCGGTTTCGACCAACTCCTCCAGGACAACGTCCGGCTTCTGTGCGAGGCGGTGGCGAAATGACGGGCGGTGCGCTGGCGGTCCGGGACGTCCGGGTTTGCAGTCCCGCGCGGACCATTCTGCAGATCGACCGCCTGGAGATCGCTGCGAGCGATTTCGTGGGGATCATCGGCACCAACGGCGCGGGCAAAACGACCCTGCTGAAGATCTGCTCGGGTCTTGTCCGACCCGACGGCGGCTCGGTGGTCTTCGACGGCAACGACCTGTTTCGCCTGGGCCCCTGGCGCAGATGCTCGCTTCGTCGGCGGATCGGATACATTCCTCAGTCGGCCGAATACAACGCCGACTTGCCGTTCACCGTGCGGGAAGTCGTTTCGATGGGTCGAACGAGCGTTCGTCCGCTGCTGGCCCGCTTGAACGACCAGGACTGTGCAATCGTCGATCGCTGGATCGAGGCCCTGGGCCTGTCCGCTCGTCGGGACCAGACGTTTCGCAGCCTCTCCGGGGGCGAACAACAGAAGGTCCTGATCGCCCGCGCGATGGCGCAGGACCCCCAGGTGCTGATGCTGGACGAGCCTTGCGCCAGCCTCGATTTCTATTGGCGACAGCAGATTTCCGAGATCGTCGAGCGACTCCACCGCGAGACAGGCATCACCGTGCTCCTGGTCTCTCACGACACGAGCGTCCTGCCGCCAGCGTGCAGGCGGATCCTGCTGTTGGCGGACGGACGACTTCTGGGCGACGGCCCCCCCGATGCGATCCTGACGCCGGAGATGCTGGCCCGCGCCTATCATGGCGATCTGGTCGCCTCGACAATCGGCGACCGTCGGCACGTGCTGGGTGTGCGCCGGGCCGACGGACCTTGATACTTTGATGGAATGGGAATGGACCCATACTTCTACTCGATTCTACTGGCCGGCGTGATCGCCGGCGCCAGTTGCGGGCTTCTGGGCGTCTACATCGTGGGCCTCCGGCTCCCCTTTGTCGGCGTCTTCGTCTCGCACACCGCCATGGCGGGCACGATCTACTCCTATCTGCTGGGCCTCAATCCCATCCTCGGCGCCACATCCATCTCCGCTCTGGCAGCGATGAGCCTGGCCGCGATTCGCCCGGGCAGGACTCGCATCGATCCCAACGTCGCCTTGGCGATCCTGTTCTCCTTGATGCTCGGCGTCACCTTCCTGGGCATCGGCCTGATCCAGGACAGTCGCACCGAGATTCTGGGCCTGCTCTGGGGCAGCATCCTGTTCGTTCGTCGGGAGAACATCCTCGTCATCGTGGCGGCAGCGGGGGCCTTGGCCCTCTTCGCGGTCCTGTTCAACAAGGAGATGAAGACCCTGTTGTTCAGTCGATGCATCGCCTCCGCCACAGGGGTTCACGAAACGTTCGTCTATTCTCTGTTCCTCGCCTTGTCCGGCGTCATTCTGGCGGTGAACCTCCCGCTGATCGGCGGGCTGATGATCTTCAGTCTCATCTCGAACCCGGCGGCCGCGGCATACCAGATCTGCCGGGGCCATCGGGCGATCGTCGCGGCGTCCATCGGGTTCGGGGTCCTGAGCACCGTCGGCGGCTTCTTCATCTCGTACTTCCTCAACCTGCCCACCGGCGCCTGCATCGTCCTGGTCAGCACGCTTCTGTTCGCCCTCTCCGCAGGGTATCGAGCGTTCAGCGGCCGCAAGGACTGATCGGCCCCTATCGCTTCGATCCTGCGGAATCCGCTTGAATCGGGGTGTTGGAGGGGGTACAATTTCCGTGAAGTCCTGTCTGACTAACGGAGATGTGAGAGCATGCTGGCGAGATTGCATAGCGTGACGTTGGAAGGGATCGAGGGCGTCGTCTGCGAGGTCGAGGTGGACGTCGCCCGCGGAGGCCTGGAGAGGTCCATCATCGTGGGCCTGCCCGACGCGGCTGTCAAAGAGAGCCTCGAACGCGTCCACAGCGCGATCGTGAACTGCGCCTATCGTTACCCCAAGACCCAGTCGCTGATCAACCTGGCCCCTGCGGACGTCAAAAAGGCCGGTCCCGCGTTCGATCTGCCCATCGCTTTGGGTATGCTCGTGGGCGAAGGGGTCCTGCCGGGAGCTGTGCTCAAGGAGTTCGTGATCGTCGGCGAGCTGGCCCTGGACGGCCGGGTCCGCCCGGTCAACGGGGTGCTCAGCATGGCCATGACCGCGGCGGCCAACGGGTTCTCCCGGATGATCGTGCCTCTGGAGAACGCCGGGGAAGCGGCCGTGGTCCAGGAGGTGGAGATCTATGGGATTGGCTCTCTGTCGCAGGCGGTGGAGTTCCTCGCGGGCCGGCTCATGCTCGAAACGACGGTCACCAACCTTGAGGACCAGTTCGCGGTGGCGTCGCAGTACTCTGTCGATTTCGGCGATGTGAAAGGTCAGGAGAGCGTCAAGCGGGCCCTGACGGTCGCGGCGGCCGGCGCCCACAACATCATGATGATCGGCCCGCCGGGAGCGGGCAAGACCATGCTGGCCCAGCGTCTGGCGACGATCCTGCCGACGTTGAGTCTGGAGGAATCGCTGGAGACCACGCGGATCTATTCCGCGGTGGGGCTTCTCAAGAAGGACCAGGCTCTGCTGGCGACCCGTCCGGTTCGGGCCCCGCACCATTCGGCCAGCGGTCCGGCCCTGATCGGAGGCGGGTCTTCGCCCCGGCCGGGCGAGCTGTCGCTGGCGCACTATGGGATTCTCTTCCTGGATGAGTTCGTCGAGTTTCCGCGGCACGTCCTGGAGATGATCCGCCAGCCGCTCGAAGACGGTTTCGTGATCGTCTCGCGAGCCAAGAAGACGATCCAGTTCCCGGCTCAGTTCATGCTGGTGGCCGCGATGAATCCGTGTCCCTGCGGATACTCCGGCAGCAATCTGCGGGCCTGCAAGTGCGCCCCAGGCCAGATCGCCCGCTATATGGCCAAGGTCTCAGGACCTCTGGTGGATCGCATCGACATCCACATCGATGTGCCCGCCGTGGCGTTCCACAAGCTGCGGTCCACCGCCCGCCAGGTCGATTCCGAAAGCCTGCGGAGCATCGTCCTGGCGGCCAGGCAGGTGCAGTCTCGTCGGTTCGGGAACGCCAAGTCGCTCACCAACGCGCATATGAGCCATCCGCAGATCGAGCGGTTCTGCCGGATCGACGCGACAGGCGAAATGATGCTCAAGGAAGCGATGATGGAGTTGGGACTCAGCGCCCGAGCCCACGACAAGATCTGCAAGGTCGCACGCACCATCGCGGACATCGAAGGCAGCCAGGACATTCGCAGCGAACACGTGGCGGAGGCCATCGGGTATCGCAAGCTCGACCGCAAGTTGTAGTCGCCATGGCGGGGTCGCGATCGCGCCGCCCCAGACCACTAGGGATAAGACGGGGGCTTCCTCGAATTGTCCCGGTATCCGTCCGATCCAGCACGGGCGACGGAGTTTTTATGGGGCAAGTCCGCAGGGGGCAGAAAGTTCCCATTTTTCCTTAATGCCCCCTGACAGCCTGCCGATAATACGCCTGACACGTGAGCACAACAGGAAACAGAGGAGTATACACATGGGTATTCAGAACTGGTCCGAAGACATCATTCTCGTGGACTTGCCGGCGGAGCCCGACCTGGGCGAGGAACTCAAGACGATCACACAAATGGCTCGCGATCGCGGCGACTGCGAGGTCGTCGTCGACTTTTCCAGCGTGGACATCGTCACGTCTTCGAGCCTCTCGAAGCTGCTGCGGCTCAAGAAGCTGATGAGCGACTGCGGACACAGGCTGGTCTTCTGCAACGTTGCCCCGGCCACCAAGGGAATTTTCACCGTGACAGGTCTTGACGGGATCTTCGAAATCGTGGACGATAAGTTCATCGCCCTGGCCAGCCTGCAGATGGTGGGGTAGGGGTCGGCGGGATCGCCGTCGAAGAGAAGAACAATGCCTGCAGGCGGATCGACCTAGAGCCGCCTGCAGTTGCTTTGGACCGATCAACAGTAGGTTGTCTTTAGCGGAGCGTATCACGAAGATCGCTTGGCGGAGCGGTGTTCGTGATCTGCTCGCGAGGCATTGGGGAAACCCGGTGGCGACCTGCGTCCGAATCGGACGCGGGTCTTGTTGCGTGCAGGAGCCATGGATACAGACATTCTGCATCAGATCGAGCAGATTCTCGGACATCAGTTCACCGACCCGGCCCTCCTGGCCAAAGCGTTCACGCATTCCTCCTCCGTCGATAACCGCCTGGACAGCAATGAGCGTCTGGAGTTCCTCGGCGACGCGGTCCTCTCGATCGCCATTTGCCAGAGGCTGTTCGAGAAGTTCCGCAGCTATCCGGAAGGGGAATTGACGAAGATGAAGAGCATGCTGGTCTCCCGCGGGACCTGCGCCCAGGTGGCGCTGAGGCTGGGCCTGCCGCGGTATCTGGTCGTGGGCAAGGGGATGTCGTCGCACAAGTCGTTCCCCACGTCTCTGGCGGCCGGCCTGCTCGAAGCGGTGATCGCCGCGGTGTACATCGACAGCGGCTTCGAATCGGCGCAGAACTTCATCCTGCAGAACTTCGCCTCGTTCCTCGACGAGATCGATTCGGAACAGGCCCACGGCAACTACAAGTCCCTCTTGCAGCAGCACGCTCAGGAGCTGTTCAACGCCTCGCCGAGCTACGTTCTCCTGGATGAGAAGGGCCCCGATCACAACAAGTGTTTCGAGTCCGAGGTCGTGATCGACCAGCGGCACTTTCCCAGCGCCTGGGGGGCCAACAAGAAGGAAGCGGAGCAGAAGGCCGCGTACAACGCCCTCGTGGAATTGGGGGTCGTGCAAAGGCCGGTCGTGCAGGAAGCGAGCTGACCGGATCGGACCTCGATCGCCGACGGATCGGAGCTAGAACGCCGAGCCGTTCAGCATCGCAGGCAGTTGTCCCGTGACGACCCAGGCCAGCGCGTAGAGAATCACCGCAGCTACGACGATGAACACCAGGATCGACCCGCACAACGCCGCGGTCTCTTTCGTGAAAGGCCACGCCTGGATACGCGCCACCTTGGTCGCCTTGTAGACGATCGAGATCGTCACCACCAGCGGCGCCAGCCAGAGCATCGAGATCGGGTCCGTGCCGATGTGCATCGGAGTCGTGAAACTGGCCAGCATGGATATCGCCAGGGTCGTCATATCAGGCCTTGGCCTCCCCAACGGCCCGCAGATGGGCCACATAGATGGCGTTGACGATGCACAGCAGGTTCAGCAGCCCGGCCACGCTGGTATAGATCTGACCGATTTCGCTGGCTCGACCGAAGACCCGATAGGGGTCAACCGAGGACGGCTGCCCTCGGACCCCCGCAAGCTCTGCCGCACGCTGCGCCTCGGCCACGTGCGATCCCAGGAAGATCACCACCGGCGAGTTCATCACCTGAGCCGCATACCAGGGCTTGGCGGTGATCGAATCGATCACCCCGATCGAACCGACATACAGACCCACCAGGAAAGTCAGCACGACAAACGTGAAGATGACGACCGCCCGCCTCCTCTCGTTGAGGAGGAAATGCCCGCCGCCGGGCACGAGCCATGCGGCAGCCCCGACCACGATCAGGTACAGGGCGTGATTCTCCTTCCACGCTGATCCCATCACGACGCGTCCTTCGACTCCGTCTTGGCTGTGTTCCTGGCGGATCCTTCCGTCGAGTCGGCCGAGCGGAAGTTCATGCGCTTGAGGATGTTCGCGGGATTCAGATGCACCACGCCCAGGTTCTGGCTCTGGCCGAACTCCTCGCGCCCGATCACCATGCCCTTGGCCTTCTGGAACTGCTCCTGATAGAGCGGCGTCAGCGACAGGGTCCTGACCACGTAGTAGCTTCGCTCGGGCTTGAACTCCATGATCTTGGGCAGTTGCGACGCGATGTTCGGGTCCGCGGCCAGCGAGTAGAAGCGGTCTGCGAGCCGGCTCTCCACGCGGGCTTCGTTCATATAGGCGTTGCCGCCGGGGGTGTTGGACAACTGCGTCGCGAGCACCTCCAGATCGGCCTGCGAGATCCGCTGGAGCCCCATCCTGCGGTCCAGCCGGAACACGTTCGGATCGTTGGGATCGGCCTTGGCCTGCTCGCCGTAGAGCTTGTTGAACTGCGCGACCGCGGGGTCCCAGCCGTCCTTGACCGCCATCGCCATGAACTCAGCGGCCTTGGCGCCCGTCGTATCCCAGGCGGCCAGGGTCTGGAGGTCCTTCACAACCTTTTCCTTGACCGAGAACAACTTGTCCTTCTGATCGGAAGGATCGCCCAGATTGAGCGTATGGGTGCTGAAGCTGGCGTCGAGGCTCGCGGGCGCCGCGTCCGGCTCGGCCGCGACGAGCCTGGCGATCAGCATGATCTGGCCGCTCACGTCCGGCGCCGAGGCGGACATCGGGTCCTTCGCAGGACCGATGCTGGTGAATAGTTGCGCTGCCGAGGAAGTCTGCAGGACCGTTGCGTCTTTCCCGAACTCCTTGGCCGAGAACAGGACCATCGGCAGGGGCGCCGGATTGTAGCCGTAGTTCGTCAGATACATCCGACGGAGGTATCGGTCGGCTCGGATGTCCGCGGCGCTGAGCAGGCCGGTGGTGCCGTTGTACAGCGGGATGCTGTACCTGACGGAGAGGTCCTGGGCGATCTTGGCGTAGTCGCCTGCCTTGGCCTTGCGTTGTGCGACCGTCGGTTCGTTGCCGTCGACCGCTCTGGGCAGGTTCAGGTCCGCAACGCTTCTTGCTTCCTGAAGGATCTGTTCGGCCCTCGTCACGATTCGCTGACGCCGCAGTTGGGCCATGATCTCGTCGGCGACCTCGATGTAGCTCTTGACCCTGTCGATCTGCGGCGAGTTGGGGTCGTTCGGATTGGCCGGGGCTTTCTCGGTGAATTGCCTGGCGCGATTCTGCTGATAGTACAGTTCCGCGTCTTCATCCGTGGGCTGCTTGATGATCGCGGCCACGTCCGAAAGCTTCAAGGCGATATAGTCGAACTGCACGCGGCTGGGCAGCCGGTATCCGAAACCGAAGGGGTTGGCTTCGGTTGCCTCGCCCGGAACGTCGGCCTTGTACCGATCGAACTGCTGGGCGAGCGCCTCGGCCGACGGCGTCTGCGTCTTGTCCGCGAACGCGGAGGTTTCGAGCTTCAAGAACTCCGCGTCCAGGGTCTCGGACTCGCGGCTGGCGATGTGTCGGACCTGGGAGGCGGTCACGTTCTGCATGGAGGAGATGATCTGGGCGTATTGCAGGACCGCGATCAATTTGCCATAGATGGCCAGGATGTCCTTCTCGGGCACCCCATGCCGCTCGACCAGGGTTCGCATCATCGCGGAGTAACCCTGGCCCATGCCCTGGCCCAGGCTCCGTCCGACTTCTTCGCCCGACACGTAGATCCCGGCGGACCTGGCCTCTTCGCGAAGCAGGATCCAGTAGACGTCGCTGGGGACCGTCCTGCTCTCGTACTGGTCCTTGAGCTGCTTGTCGCTGATGCGGAACTGGTTCCTTTGGATCGTCTGTCGGGCCATCTCCATCATGCCCGCGGAATCCCGGCTCTGCGCGAAGAGCAGCTCCGCCAGCAGGAAACCCTGAAGGTCCCCGCGGTTTCGCAACTGATCCGCCGCGCCGAGCTCTTCCAGAAGCTTCAACTCGTGGTCGGCCACCCGCAGGTCGTTGTGGGTGATCTTCTGCTTGGAGCCATAGTACGCGGCGGCCTTGTTGGCCCCGCCGCTGCCGTGCATCAGGGCGCTGAACGCCGAGCCCCCGATGAAAGCGATCATCAGGACGATGACCACGACAGCCATCAACTTCTTGTTGTTCTTCCGCATCCACTTCATCAAGCTCATAGGAATCCCACTGCCTATTTCGACTGATCCGTTGTGATTACCTATTTACCGGCTGTTCGCTGCCATCTACAATCCACTGGGCTCCTGCCGTTCGGACGCCTCAGACGACAGAAACACATATGATAAACAGGAAATGGCAAATTGTAAAATGATAAATCACAAATCCATCGAAGCGTTTGAACAGGCCCGTCGGTGCATGCCCGGCGGGGTGAATTCGCCCGTCCGGGCGTTCGGCGGAGTGGGCCTGAACCCCTTGTTCATCGACCGGGCCCAGGGCTCTCGAATCGTCGATATCGATGGGAATGAGTACCTCGATTACGTCGGTTCGTGGGGGCCGATGATTCTCGGACACGCGCATCCGGCGGTGGTGGCCGCGATCGAGGCCGCCGCCCGGCGGGGCACGTCGTTCGGCGCCCCCACGCAGGCTGAGACGGAGTTGGCCTCGCGAATCCTCCGAGCCTTTGGCTCAATCGAGAAGCTCCGCCTGCTCAGCAGCGGGACCGAAGCGGTGATGACCGCGATCCGGCTGGCCCGCGCCCACACGCGCCGGGACACCATCGTCAAGATGGCCGGCTGCTATCACGGCCACAGCGATTCGCTGCTGGTCCAGGCGGGGTCGGGCCTGGCCGAGCGAGGCACGGCCGCCAGTCCCGGCGTGCCGGAGGCTCTGGCGGCGCTGACCGTGGTCGTGCCGTACAACGATTTGGCCACGCTGGAGCAGGCATTCCGAAGGCAGCCCGGCGACATCGCGGCGGTGCTGGTCGAGCCGGTGGCTGCGAATATGGGCGTGGTCGCGCCTGAACCGGGCTATCTGGAGACCGTGCGACGCCTCTGCCATGAGAACGGCGCCTTGTTGATCTTCGACGAGGTCATCAGCGGTTTCCGCGTGGCGTTCGGCGGCGCGCAGGAACTCTATGGCGTCCAGGCGGATCTGACCTGTCTGGGCAAGATCGTCGGCGGGGGAATGCCTCTGGCCGTCTGCGGCGGACGGGCCGAGATCATGGACCTGCTGGCGCCGTTGGGCCACGTCTACCAGGCGGGCACCCTGAGCGGCAATCCGCTAGCGACCGCGGCGGCCAATGCGATGCTGGGGATTCTGGAGGAGGATGGGGCGGATGGGACCCATGGGACGGATGGGATCTATGCCAGGCTCGACTCCCTGGGCGCCGATCTTGAAGCCGGACTGACGCGGGCGGCGGGGGAGGCCGGCGTGCCGGTCACGATCAACCGAGTGGGATCACTGTTGAGCTGTTTCTTCACGGATAGGCCCGTGCGGAACTTCGACGACGTTCGCGCGACGGACATCGGTGCGTTCAAGAAGTTCTTCGCAGCAATGCTGGATCGCGGCGTCTATCTGGCTCCCAGCGCCTACGAGGCGATGTTCGTCTCGCTGGCGCACACGAAGCAGGACATCGAGCGAACGATCGAGGCCGCCTGCGAGAGCTTCCGGTCTGCGACGCGAGGGTAGATCGTTTTGGAGGAGTCCCTGTGATGATTCGGTATTGTTCATTGATTGCTCTGCTGTGTCTGGTCCCGCCTTGCGCGTGCGGAGCGTCGGCCACCGAGCACTACTCCGATCCGAACATCGCAATGCCGCGAAGGACCAAACGAAAAGCCCCCTGACGAATCGGGGGGCTTTCTTCATCTACGCGTGACTCTGATGTCTCAGCTACGGCATCTGCGAGGTGAATCTGTACGTGCCTGAGCCGATTTCGAAGAGAACCGTATCGTCCTGCTTGCCGATCAACCGGACCCCTTCGGCCTGCGGGGCGGGTTTTCCGCTTTCCAGGATAAGAGCCGGATTGGCGCTGGGGATGTGGACCGTCGCGGTCGTGTTGGCCGGGATGGTGACGTCGAGGCGGAGTTTGTCGCCGTCCAGTTTCCAGGCCGTCGCGATTCTGCCCTGGATGGAGTCATAGCTGGTCCTGGCCCAGGACAGGCGGCCGCCCGGCGTGGGACGGATGACGATGCGCCGGTAGGCGGGCCCGTCGGTGTCGATGCCGCCGATCGTGCGGAACATCCACTCGCAGACCGCGCCGAAGGAGTAGTGGGCGAAGGAGTTCATGCCGGGGTCCTGGAAGCCCTTGTCGGGGGTCCAGCCGTCCCAACGTTCCCAGATGCTGGTTGCGCCGTGCTGGATCGAGAAGCCCCAGGACGGGAATGTCTCGTTGTGGAACAGGTGGTAGGCGACGTCGGTCCTGCCGATGGCGTTCAGCGTGGCCATCAGGTCCTTGGTGCCGACGAACCCGGTCGAGAGGTGCCACTGGCGGGCGCTGATGTCGTCCACCAGGCGCCTGGCTGCGGGTTTGCGCATCGCGTCGGGCAGCAGATCGAAGGCCAGGGCCAGGACGTAAACCGTCTGCGTGTCGCCTTTGATCGTACCGTCGGCGGAGACATACGCGGCGTTGAAGGCCTTGCGGATGTCTTCGAATAGCTTCTGATACTTCGCGGCGTCGTCCTGCTTGCCCAATACTCTGGCGATCTCAGCGACGAGTTTCGTGCTATGGGCGAAGTAGGCGGTCGCCAGGACGTCCTTGGGCGTGTCGGCCTGGATGCTGAGCCAGTCGCCATATCCCGCGGCGGGACGAAGCAGGGTGCCTTTCGTGGTTTCCTTGCAGTAGTCGATCCATTTCTGCATCGCGCCGTAGTGCCTGTCGAGGATCCGTGCGTCCCCATAGACCTGATAGATCGTCCAGGGACAGATCACGCCGGCGTCGCCCCAGGCTGCGGTGCCGCCGTCCATGGCGACCTTGCGGGGCGCGACGTCGGAGAAGCCGCCGTTGGGCAGTTGCGCGTCCTCGACGTCCACCATCCACTTGGTGAAGAAGGCCGCGACGTCGGTGTTGAACGAGGCGGTTCGGATGTAGATCTGGGCGTCGCCCATCCAGCCCAGACGCTCGTCGCGCTGCGGGCAGTCGGTCGGGATGTCGATGAAGTTGGCCCGCTGGGTCTGGCACACGTTGCGATAGAGCGTATTGGCCATCGGGTCCGAGCACGCGAAGCTGCCGACGACCGGCGTGGCGGAGGTCAGCTCGATGCCTGCGATGCTGTCCAGGGCGGGCTTGCCGGGATAGCCGGCCAACTCGACGTACTGGAAGCCGTGGAAGGTGAAGCGAGGCTGCCAGACTTCCGTGCCGCCGCCTCGGCAGATGTAGGTGTCCGTCGCGCGGGCGCCGCGGAGATTGGTCGTGTAGATCGTGCCGTCGGGATTGAGACGTTCGACGAATCGCAGGACGATCTTCTGTCCCGGCTGGGCGTCGCGGATTCTCACGCGGACGAAGCCCGCGAAGTTGGTCCCCATGTCGTAGATCCACGCGCCGTCACCCGTCGGGGTCATCTTGACCGGCGCGATCTCCTGGAACTTGCGGACCAGGACGCCGGGATAGGACTGGAGCCTGGCGTCGATCTTCGCGGTGACGTCGACCGGCTTCCACGCGCCGGCGTCGAAATCAGGCGTGCTCCAGCCCGGCATCTCCTTGCGGGCGTCGTACATCTCGCCCATCAGGAAGTCGCCTTCGAGGATCGGGCCGGTCGAAGCGGTCCAGGTCTTGTCGGTGACGACCGTTTCGGTGCTGCCGTCGGCGTACTCGATGTGCAGTTGGGCCGCGAATCGCGGGTTCTTGCCGTAGTGGTCGCGAATGCGTCCCCAGCCGATGTGGCCGCTGTACCAGCCGTCGGCGAGGATCGCGCCGAGCGTGTTGAAGCCTTTGTTCAACTGGCTCGTGACGTCGAAGGTGTTGTAATAGACGCGGGCTTCGTAGTCGGTCCAGCCGGGGGCGAAGTAGGCGTCGCCGACCTGCCGCCCATTGAGATGCAGCTCATAGTTGCCCAGGGCCGATGCGTAGACCGTCGCCCGCTTGACGGACTTCTCCACGACGAATTCCTTGCGGAGGAACTGGGCCGGAGGCAGGAACACCTCGGCGGGGCCCACGTTGACCGTGCCCCAAGGCGTGATGCCATAGGCGCCCAGCTTCTCCGTGTTCCGCCAGCCGGCGGCGTCGAATCCAGGGTTCGTCCAGCCCGAGGTCGCGCTGGCCGAACTCGACCACTGTTCGTCCGAGACGATCGTGATGGGCTGGCCGGTCTTGAAGCGGAGCGTCAGGACGACCAGCACGCCGGCGGGATTCGCCGAATCGCCCTCATTCCTCGCTTCGATCGCGATCACGTTGGCGCCTTTGCGCAGGTGCTGGGCGAGTGTCACGGGGACCGCCTCTTTGAAGCTGTTGCCGTTGGCGACCTCCCGTCCGTTGACGAACAGGGTGAAGCCGTTGTCCACGGAGACCGCGCCCGTCGCGGAGACCAGCTCGCGATCCTCGGGGACCGTGAACTCTCTGCGGAAATACCGCGTCGCGGCGGGAGCGGCGTTCCTGGCGTTCTCTCCGGCGTGCCAGATCCACGAGGCCAGGGTCAGATCGACCTTCTCTCCACCGGCGTCGCGTTGACGCGAGGCGTCGAAGCCGATCCAGTTGGCCTTCCACTGGCTCGAGTCGAGCAGGCCCATCGTCCAGAGAGCGGGCCGGCTCCAGGGACCTGGGTTGTCGCTCTTGTCCCATGCCCTCACCTTCCAGTAGCAGGGCGTCTGCGATTCGAGCGGTCGGCCGGAATAGACGATCTGGTTGGTCTGATTCGAGACGACCTTGCCGCTGTCCCAGAGATCGCCGGTCTCCTTGTCGAGCAGCTTGGGATCGCTGGCGACGAGAATTCGGTAGGCGGTCTGCGACTGGTTTCGCCGGCCGGACTCGAGCGTCCAACTGAGCCGGGGCCTGGCGACGTCGATCCCCAGCGGGTTCACCAGGTACTCGCATCGCAGGTCCCGGGCTTCCGGCCGGTCGTCCAACAGGCGCGTCCGGGCCTGTGTGGTCGTGCCCCACAGAATGCAGGCTGTCAGGATCGTCGTGCAGATTGGGTTGTACGCTCTCATTGCGCTTGACCTCCTCAAGACCACCAGATTACTGCCGTGCATGGCGACCCACGGATCCGATTCTCCCCATGGCTCATGCCTGCGAACCCTCAGAAAGGCGATATCCGTCCACCGTCGGACGCCGCCCCAGAGGACGTACTGTGTATACCACTGTCCGCTGCGGACTGTCTAATGAATTTCGGAACAATACGCCGGACAGACTCAACGCCATCCCGTGCGACCAGAGAGGCCCATCCGGTCTTATGAGTTTTGACGAGCAAGATCGGCAATCGAACCGTGTGGCACCCCCGCCCTCGGGGGTGATCCCAGCCTTCCCGGGACGGCACCGTTCTTCCTCATTTCAGGGGGATGGCCGGGAGGCGGCGAAGCGTTCTGCTGGCCGGATGGGCCAAGTCGTGCGTGAAGCGTCGCAGCGGCGGGACGCCACGTTGAGCGTGCAAGTGAGGAAGCGATGGCGAAAGCTCAAAGGCGTTGCCCAGGTTCGCGTGGAGCACGGCGGTGTGCGCCTCGCCGAGCTTCACTGGTACGAAGCCCACGGCCTCGGCCGTCGGAAGATGAAGATCAGACGATTCTTGGACTAGATCACCATGATACAGCCAAATCCCACGAGCCGGTTCGCGTTGTGCATTGAGAACAAGGACAGCGAGGACCTGGAGAAGCGGAAGATCTACGTCGTGCTGGCGGATGAGGACGCGGAAAAGGATGGGTATTTCCGCGTGATCGATGAGTCCGGCGAAGACTACCTGTATCCGGCGTCCTATTTCATCCTCGTGGAATTGTCTACGGAAGTGCAGGAAGCGCTGCGGGTGGCAGGATGATGCCTCGTCGTGCGGGCTGCAATAGGGACAGTCCCGAGTAACCTCTAAGAAAGAAGGTGTTGGTAAGCTCTGTTCCGATAAGGAGGTACGCGAGTATGCATAGAAAATGTACCTGACACCTTTAATTTGCCTACCGAGATGATGACGTCGAGGTTGTAGTGCAGGGTATCGTATTGTTTGCCGTCGGAGGCAGTTATCCGGAATTTCCGGATAACTGCCGGCTCGGACAACTCCCCCTCGGAGAAGACGTTGCGAAGGTGCTCGCTGATGGTCCGAACGTCCTTTTGGAACAGCTCCGCCATCGCCTTCTGGGAGAGCCATACGGTTTCCTGAAAGAAGCGGACCTCCACCCGCGTCTGGCCGTCCTCAGTTTGGTAGAGAATGAACTGGCCGGGATCGTCAGGCAGGGCAGGCAAGTTCCCGGTGCTGTTTACGGGATCGTTGACCATGGCTTTCCCTCTCGGCTCTCCAACATCCGCGGCCATCCTACTCCTCTCGATCTCTCCCCATCCATCCATCCAGCCAACCCGCCTCGGGCTCGCGGTGATCCGTGGCAGGTTGATCCGGGGCAACTTCCGGAGGGGATTGTAGCCGAGATAGGTGATAGGGGACAAGGGGAAAGTTGCGGCGGGACGCCGCGTGGACGCGTATAAGCGTATAAGCGTGGAAGCGTTTAGGGGGCCTGGAGCGGGTTCGCCGGGGACTGTTTCTAACGCATCTACGCTTGTATGGCCCGGCCATGTCGTTCGGCCGGGACCTTGATTCTCTCGTACAGGAATTCCGGGGCGAAATCCGCGCCGTTGGGCCAGGTGATCGTGTGCAGTTCGGGGTGGAGTTTGAAGCTCTTGAAATAGGCCGGGGCTTTCAGCGGCTCGAAGACCTCACCCTCCAGTTCGTCCCGGAGGTCCACGTCGCCCTCGGCGCCGTCGGCAAACCTCACGTGGATCACGTAATCCCTGACGTGCTTGGCTTCAATGACTCTGGGTATCATGTTCGCTACTCCAGCGGCTCGATGTCTTGCAGGGGGCGTCTTTCCCTGGCCCGCTGCCAATTCGCCATCAGGTCGTCCTTGTGGAGGTCCAGCCATTCGAGGACCAGCCGGAGGGCCCGTTTCGGAAATCGGCCATGGACGACGCCTGTTTCGACGTCGACAGTGACCTCGTACTCGCCGTACGTCGCGTGGAAGTGCGGCGGCACGTGGTCCCGGTAAAACATACCGATGACGATCCCAAGAAACCTCGAAATCTCAGGCATAAGGCCATTCTACCGTATCGTCCGTGCCAAAGCAAGGCTGGGGATTGGTTCGTTTGGACGCCATGAATTATTCGTCAGGAGTCGTCGGTGCAGGCTCCGGCAATTCCATTGGCGGATTTGCTTTCTGGGGCGAGCCGCCGTAGATGAAGCGCATCTGGCCGAAGTTCGGAATCCACCGAAGCGAGACGATCCCGTGCAGCAGACGCATGGCGCCGTTCTGACCGCTGTTGGCGGCCAGGGCGTTCTTGACGCTCGTGGGCCAGGGGAATTCGAACCCGCTGGGCCAGTAGACGAAGAGGGCCTTGCCCACCAGGTAGTAGCGGGGCACGACGCCCGCACGGGGCGGCAGCCAGCCTCGACTGGCGACCGTGGGATCGCCCCACCAGCGGCCGTCCTCGCTGTTGGGGCTGTTGTCGCCCAGCGCGAAGAACTCATCGGCGTTCAGTGTGAAGGGATGGTCCTCGATGGCGCGGGCGGGCCTGCTGCCTCCTTCCCGGCCGGTGTAGTGGACGTCGCGGAACAGGGCGACGTGCGAGAGGGCCAGCTTGCCGGCGCCGAAGATTTCGACGCGAGGCGCTGCCTCGGTGTTTCTCTCCAACGCATCCGGGGTGCGTCCCAGGTCCATGAACAGCTCGTTGCCGTCGTACTCGAAGAGGAGCCGGTGGTCCACGTTGGCGAATTTGACCAGGGTGCGGAGGCCGGGCGCCGGGGGCGTGGCCTTCCTGGTCGCGAGGATGGTCTCGCGATCGCCGTTGACTTTGGAGAGCGTCATGGTCCCGTCCATGTTCACCCACGCCTTGTAGTCGATGCCGTATTTGCCGAGCGTGATGCCGATTTGCCCCTCGGGCCCGGCGGGATCGACGTAGAATCGAACCATCAGATCACTGACCGTCGGCATTCGGCTGTAGTTGAAGACCTCGTTGTAGGCGTAGGTCGCGCCGAAGCCGTTGGCGGAGGTGGAGGCGTTGTTTCCAGGCACGGGGGCGTTGTACGTCAATGCGCTGGGCCGGCCGGGCGGGCTGTCCAGGAGCAATTGCGTGGGGTCCTTGTCGCTGATCGCCCAGGCGGAGCCTTCGAACCGGAAGGGGGGGCGCCATCGATGTCCGTTGAACGCGCCCTGCTGGTTCGGATTGACCGGCCTGAAGTCGTTGTCGTAGATGGGCATCCAGAGCTCTTTCTGGACCTGCGGCGGTTTGCGTGCGATGAGCCCGTCGATATAGATGTCGCCGTCGATGATCTCGATCGTCTCGCCCGGCAGGCCGATCAGACGCTTGATGTAGTTTTCCGCGGGATTGATGGGGTTCTTGAAGACAATCACATCCCACCTGTGGGGGTCCTCGAACTGGTAGATGCATTTGAGTACGAGGATGCGATCGCCGTTGGCTACTGGGACCTTCTCGCCTGCGGGCATTCGGTAGCCGCAACTGGGGCATCGGGTCTCCTGTCGGATCGGCACAGGTCCAGGCGGGATGGTGTCGTCGGCCATTCCGTAATAGTGGGGCACGAACCCGTGGTCGTATTGGTATCCGCATTGCGTGCACCGCAGGCGGAAGTGCGCCCCCTTGAGCGTGTCGGCCATGCTGCCGGTGGGGATTCGAAAGGCCTCCATCACGAAGGCTCGGAACACGAACGCCAGGATGAAGGCGGTGATGAGCCATTCAAAGGTGTTGGCGATCTCCGCGGCGCGATCCTTCTTCTTGGCGACGGGTTTCTTCCTGTCGGTCTTATCGATTCTGCTCTCAGCCATTCACTCGTGTCCTGTCCGCAGAAGGTTGTCAGGTGTTCCAGAGGCGACGGAAGGGCCCCGCTGGGTCTTGATTCTTGGCCAGACCCCGCCCGACGCATCTTAATGAATGGGCTATTATGCCGCCGGGATTCGTGGCGGTCAACCGCGGAAAATTTTTGGCCGAAAAGTACTTGATGCATAGAAGTCTTTACGTTATAGTGGTTTGCAGAACTTCATCCTTACGGTTCTGGTGGTGGCGCAGGTCCGGCTGTGGCTGGATTGCATCATTGGACAATCGCTGAGAAGGGCATCCGTCAGGCTGGGCCCTTTTCGTCAAGTGAGGTAACCTATGGCGACAGTCACAAAGAAAGAACTGATCGATCGCATCGCAGAACGCACGCAGGCCAAACGCGTGGCTGTGAAGCGAATCGTTCAGGCTTTTCTGGATGAGATCGTGCACGAGCTGCGTCTGGACAACCGTCTGGAGTTTCGGGATTTCGGCGTGTTCGAAACCCGCACCCGCGCCTCGCGGACGGCGCAGAATCCCAAGACGCTCCAGCGCGTGGACGTTCCCACCAAGCGGACTGTCAAATTCAAGATGGGCCGGCTCATGAGGGAGCAACTCATCACTTCCAGTCGTGCGTCGGCGGAGGCCAAGCCGGGCCTGTGAAGACGACGGTCGCTTCCGCCGGGGCAGGATGCACGCGGAATCGACAGGTTTTGCCGGGAGTCATCCTGAAGGAGCCTCACATCATGTTGGAAGGAAAGGTCAAGTGGTTCAATCCCCGCAAGGGGTACGGATTCATCGGAACCGACGATGGCCGTGATGTCTTCGTGCACTTCTCCACCATCTCCGGGGACGGATTCAAGACTCTCAGCGAGGGCGACGTGGTCCTGTTCGACATCGCCGAGGGCGAGAAAGGGTTGCGAGCCGCCAACGTGGTGCCGAAAGTCCCCTCGGGAAAACAGCCCACGCCGTGACACGATTGGCCCCTGCGCCAGGAGGAGCCCAAGCCCGCCACGTTCCATGAAGACCTGACCTCATTCCCAACGAGTCGATACGCCACGCCGGATGCTTCAATGCGTTCAGCCCGACGGCGGTCGGCCAGAGCGCCACGAAATCCAGTCGCAACCCCCCTCGAACGTCCGTTTTTATTCTTGCGGGCAGAGCTCTTGTCGCATATAATCATCTCGCTGATTAGGGTTGCCTATGGCGTTCGGTGAGAGTCAATCCGGGCTCGACTGCAGCGTGTTGGTGCTCAACAAGCACTACATGGCCATCCGTATTGTCGGCGTTCGGCGGGCGTTTTCCCTTCTGTGCCGCGAGTTGGCCGAGGTGGTTTCCGTCGAGCAGGACTCCTACACGAACTACGATTTCAAGAGCTGGGTCGAGGTCAGCCAGTCCCGCCACCAGTTCGAGCCCGACGCCTACGACTGGGTCTCCACGGTGAACCTTTACGTTGCGGTGCCTCGGATCATCCGCCTCCTCTTCTACGATCGCCTGCCCCGCAGCGACGTGAAATTCAACCGCCGCAACATCTTCGCACGGGACAAGAATCACTGCCAGTATTGCGGCAAACGCTTCCCGATGACCGAGCTCTCGCTGGACCACGTGATCCCGCGCAGCCTGGGCGGCAAGGCCACCTGGGAGAACATCGTCTGCGCCTGCACCGGCTGCAACGCCAGGAAAGGCGGACGAACTCCCAAGCAGGCCGGCATGCTCCTGATCCAGAAGCCCGTCAAGCCCAAGCACAGTCCCATGCTGCACCTGCACCTGGGCCACCAGCGATACCGATCCTGGAAGCAGTTCCTCGACCACGCCTACTGGTCCGTGGAATTGAAGTAGCCATGCCCGCAAGGGCGGTCCCCGCGCCCACAACGGAACCCACCGCGATACAGCCGCAGTGCTTGGCGTACACCCGCCGGCTCTTTCCGCGTGGCAGCGGCAAGGCCTCCTTGCCGATGGTCCCAGGGAGAAGCAGTGCCCTGTGAACGCCGGACGACCCGCGTGGACTGACCGTGCCGTCGCCAGGCGGGAAAGAAGCCCGCAATGGCTCCCGCCCGCCCGGAGAAAGACCGGCACTTCAGCCTCCTCCTCCGCCCGGCTGGGACACGACCCGCGTAGCATCCGCCGCACGCGGGCCGCGACCGCCCGGCACACCCTCGCCTTGCCGCCCATACATACGATCCGCCTCACGACCTCCTCGGGAAAGTTCAGACAGGCGAATTCCCCGTGCAGCTCGATCGCCTTGCGGTCGTAGGCCCGCGCCGCCTCCGCCGGATCGTCGAACAGCCCGATATAAAGGACCCTGCGCCGGTGTCCGATCCGGGCCTGCCACTTGTCTCCGCAAGGATAGACGCCGCGGAACCCCGAAACCCCGGCGTCCCACGCGCGATTGGTGCTGTTCTGTCGCCGCGTGGCGTTGCGCAGATTGATCCGATGGTTGTCCAGGCCATCGCGGTTCTTATGGTCCACTACCATGCCCGCAGGCGGATTCATGATCATCCGGTGCATGTAGCACAACTTGCCCTGGCAGCGTGTGTACGCGTAGAACGTGTCGCCGCCACCGGATATGGCCCGCCAGGTGCACCGGCTGAGCCACTCATAGTCCGCCGCATCGACCAGCGCGCAGAGCCCGTCCATGTTGACCAGCGGAATGGCGCACGACTCCTGCCCTGGCCTGTCCTTGGGCCGGACCCGCTCCCGAAACGCCGGACAACCCTCCTGAGGCTCCACCACCGCCAGTCGCCCCCGGCGCTCGTGCCGATAGGGGCAGACCAGCAGCGGCTCGCCCCGTCCCTCGACCGGCATGGCAAACCGGCAGTTCGCACAACAGCGTTGACAGGATTCGTTGTTCATAGTCGTGACCCGTGACTCGTGGCCCGTGACCCGCAGGAGCGGGGGGCGCGTGGAAGCGGTCCCAACGATGCGGACCGGCTTCGCCGACTTCTCTTACTTCAAACTTCACACTTCAAACTTCACACTTTCCAATACATCTCCTACCCACAATAGGGGTAGTTCGGGGCCCGAGAAACGCATCGCGCGTCCCTCTACCCTTGCCCGATGTTGCACGAATTTGTCGAAAAAATCGTGTTTGGCGATCCCGTGAATTGGTGTAAGTCCTGGATCGGAAAGGAATAAAAAAATCTGCGGTGACACCCGTTTTAGGTTTTCAGACGTTGCACGAATTTTGCTATTCCTACTCCGGTTGTGAAGATTCCCACTCGATATGTCGGCGATACAGTAGGTATTCCAGAAGACTGGGTATCCGGAGGAAGCCACAGAGGGCACAGAGGCCACAGAGGAGAATGAACGAAGGAAAGAACCGGGAAAGAGCGGAGACTCCCGATTTTCTTACCTTCCTACCCACTTTCTTTCCTTCCGTTTCTCTGTGATCTCTGTGGCCAGAACCGCTCTTCGTCTTCTCTGATCGCGAAAGACGCGGAAGGAGCGGACCGATCCGGATTCCGCCGAGCCGGCAGGGGGAGGCCCGAATGCGAAAAACTCGCTCCGCACGACCGTTTCGGGCGGGACGCGCTTCCCGTCCCCTGAAGCGTACCCGAAGTTCCCCCGGTCATAGGGCGTCGTACCTTCACACGAAACGCTTCCACGCCTCTACGCTCCGACGCGGCGTCCCGCCGCAACCTTTCACTTGTCACTTCTCACTTATCTCCTCTACAATCCTCCCAGCAAGACACCCCGGATCAGCCCGCGACGAACGAGTTAGAGCCCGAGCAAGACCGCGGAGATCGTTCCTGTGAAGAAGCTGTACATCTATGTGGATACGTCAGTGATCGGCGGTTGCGAGGATGAGGAGTTCTCCGCGCCGTCGTTGCGTCTGTGGTCTGGCTTTCGATCGGGCCAATTCCTGCTTGTCATCTCGGACCTGACGGTCCAGGAGCTTGAAGGCGCGCCGGCAAGCGTCCGGCGGCATCTTGACGACATCCCTACAGGCCACCTGACGCAAATCCGCCTCACGGAGGAGGTCAAGGAACTGGCGGACGCCTATCTTGCTCATGGCGTGGTCGGGCCGGGTTCTCTGGCCGATGCCCTTCACGTGGCCTTGGCGACCGTCAACGGCGTCGATGTGCTCGTGAGTTGGAACTTCAAACACATTGTAAACTTTGGTAGAATACGGTTGTTCAACGCCGTGAACCTTGAACGAGGATACGGTCTGATTGAGATCCGAACGCCAAGAGAGGTGTTGCATGAAGGAAACGAACAAGGGCTTTGACGCCGTGGCGTTCATGCGGAAGCGGCGCGAGGAACTGTCGCGTGCGTACGCCGGGCTGACCGCCGAGCAGATCGAGCAGCGCATCCAGCAGGAACTGAAGGACGATCCGCTGTGGCGACGACACAACCAGACAAACATTCCGTCGTCGTCAAGGAAGCAAACCGGTGGCTGTCCCTAGGGAGATCGCCTGACGCACGATCCGCACACTCGCAAGCGAGCGTCCCGCTCGCGTTCCAAGCCGGAGGCCCGAATGCGAAAAACTTCCCCCGCACGACCGTTTCGGGCGTGCCTGACCGCATGCCAGATATCCGCTAAAGCGCAATCGAGGGGCTGACGACCCTGAGCCCTCTCCGGCCGCCAACGTTTCGCGCTTCACGAGGCCCGTTTCACTTGTTCTTCCGTTGCCACTTTTCCCTTGTCTCCTCTACAATCTTCCCTGCCAGACACCCCGGATCGACCCGCAACGAACGAGTGGGAGTCCGAAGCGGTAGTCTGGATGTGGAGAGGCCGAAATGGGCATAGTGGATGCGGAAACCGGAGGCCAGACGCACAAGATACTGCGCCCGAGAGATGGCAAGAGCGTGGAATGTGTAGGTTTGAGCCGGGAATTCCCAAGGGGAATAACAAGATGGCCGAGGAAGCACAATTGAGTGATGATGAAAAGAAGGAACGACTGAGGGCTCTCAATTACGAGCGGGGCATGCTCCGCGCCACCGCAATGGCGTTGGCAAGCGGGATCATCGAGAACCGCCTCACGCAGAACACGTTCGTTGAGTCGTTCTTGATTCATGCTCGCCTGCTGATTGCGTTTCTGTATGGGCCTTACCAGAAGGACGATTTCCGCCCGGGAGATTGGCTTGACCCAGATGAGTGGAAGGAGATTTGTGGGGCAAAGAGCGAATTGCTGGAGAATACACACAAAGACGCCCACAAGTATCTTTGCCACCTCACGGCAACGCGTCTCAATCAGAAGAGAACTTGGGATTGCCCTGGAATCCTGCGAGAGATCGAGGCGGTGCTCGACAAGTTCTTCCAGCGAGTGGAGCTGCTATCAAGCGAACGGGATAAATAGGGGATAAACAGGGACTGTCCCTCAGCCACAGCCAATGACCACCGACCCTTAGGGGCGCTGCCCCCCAAACCCCCGAGATTTGCCGCTTTGGGCCAATAGCATGGTAGGAAAGAGAGCCGGCACTTGTCCACAAGGGGTGCGCAGCACCTCATCCATGCTGCTGGCGCAAAGCGAAAAACCTCCTTTGCACGACCGCTTCGGGCGTGCCTTCCGGGAGTCCGCGGCGGGTGGCAGCGGTAAGAAGAAGTCCTCACCACCGAGGCACAGAGGCCAGGGAGAAGAACGGTTTGGAGGAGAGCTGAAGGTGGCACACCAAAGGGACCGGCGCTTGGGCGACAGCGGTAGGGTGGACTCCGTCCACCGTCTTTCTCTCCTTGCGCAGAGACGCGGGGACGCGGAGATAGACAGGAGTTGAGTCTGGTATGCTCCCGGGTCTGGCTCGTGTCGGATCGTGAAAGCGAACGCCTCGTTCGCGCATCAGGCCGGGGGCCCGAATGCGAACAACTCCCCCCGCACGACCGTTTCGGGCGTGCCTGCCCGCATGCCAGATATCCGCTAAAGCGCAATCGAGGGGCTGACGCTGAGCCCTTCTCCGAACAGGGCCCTTGATCCACACATATGAATGTGTTATACTTTGTGTAGAAAGGAGCTGGTCATGGCTACGAATCTGGCATTGGACGATCGGTTGATCGAGGAGGCCCAGGCCGCCGGCGGGCACAAGACCAAGAAGGAAGCGGTCACGGCCGCCCTGAAAGAATACGTCGCCCGGCGCGGGCAGCTCGACGTGCTCAAGCTCGTCGGCAAGATCGAGTTCGATCCCGCCTACCGCTACAAGGACGTCCGCAAGCGATGAAGGTCCTCGTCGACACCTGCGTCTGGTCGAAGGTCCTCCGGCGTAAAGAGCCGGACAAGGACCTCGCCCGGCTGATCGAGGACCTGATCCGCGACGGACGCGTCGTGCTGATCGGGCCGATCCGGCAGGAACTCCTCTCCGGCGTGCCCAGCCCCGCGCAGTTCGAGAGTCTGCGCAAGGCGCTCGATGCCTTCGACGACGTCCCCCTTCGAACGGAGCATTTCACCCGAGCCGCCGAGTTCAGCAACCAATGCCGCAGGAAGGGCGTCCAGGGCTCGACGATCGATTTTCTGATCTGCGCCGTAGCCGCGATGGAGGAACTCCAGATCCTGACGACCGACTCCGACTTCCTCCGCTACGCCAGGCATCTCCCCATCCGCCTCTGCGGCGTCACCTCCTGACCGACACAGCCCACATCCCCTGGTGGGCAAAGGAAGCGACGGACCGATCCGGATTCCGCCGAGGCGGCGGGAGTGTAACGCTTTTGCGGCCGCCAGCGAAACGGGTGCTCCGCACGCCTGACGCACGATCCGCACACTCGCAGGCGAGCGTCCCGCTCGCGTTCCAAGCCGGAGGCCCGAATGCGAACAACTCCCCCCGCACGACCGTTTCGGGCGTGCCTGCCCGCATGCCAGATATCCGCTAAAGCGCAATCGAGGGGCTGAGACTGAGCCCTGCCCTGAGCCCTGCCTGGGTTCCTCCTCTCGGCCGATCAATACGAAGTCACCTGGTCTATCTCAATTCCACCGATCCATTTCCGCTTTCGAGGCGAATCCAGCCTGCGCCGTCGCCGATCGTGCCCGCGACCCGGTTGGGGCTGATTTCGCCGCTGACGGTGATGGGCATGGCGGTCTTCACCGTTCCGAAGTTGGCGTTCAGGCTGACCTCGCCCGCGAAACCCGCCGGAGCGGTGAAGTCGACGCTGCCGAACGAGCTTCGCGCCTGGGCTCTGAGATCCGCCGGACCGGCGGGGGAACAGGCAATGCGAACGGCGCCATTGCCGGAGACCGCTGAGAGATTCGATGTTGTGACCTCGGTGGCGCGGAGGCTGCCGAAAGACGAGGACAAATCCACGGTCTTGGTCTGGACGCCGGTGACTTCGACGCTGCCGTTGCCGGAGTTCAGCGTGACGGATTCGCCCTGGAGGCCGCCGGCTGCGATGGCTCCGAACGAGGATCTCGCGTCGCAGACGCCGAAGGAGGCGTTGGTGATCCCGATCCGCCCGTTGCCGCTCCTGAGTTTCAGATCGCCGCCGGAGAAGTCCTCGAACGCAATGGCGCCGAAGGACGTCTCGGCGGTCGTCGGGCCGTGAAGCCTCGTTGCCGTGATGGCGCCGTTGCCGCTGTTCAAGTCGATCGAGGACCCCGTCACGTCCCGACACTCGATCGATCCGAAGGACGTATGCAGATCGGTCCTGCCGCGGACGTCCTGGACCTTGATGGCGCCGTTGCCGCTCTTTCCGTCGAGGCTGCCCTCGATGTGGGACACGTCCAGGGCGCCGAAGCGGCTGTCGCAGCGGACGTTCATCTGTCGCGGGATGGTCATCGTGTAGCTGACGCCGATCCATCGGTTGTTCGACACGTTTGGCTCCTTCGAACGGATCATCAGGGTCGCTCCCGCGGCCTGGGCAGCAATCTCCACCCGTTCGGCCAGGTCCCTCGCCTCCTCCTCCGTCGGAGCCTGCGCGACGACCGTGGCCACGAGGTTGCAGTCGGCGACGTCGGCCCCTGTGATGGTAATCGAACCGGACTTTGAAAGGACATCGAGCGCGTGGACGCCGTCCAACGCGATTTGCTGGGGGATCGTCCGCTCGAATCGGGACTGACTGCTGGATCTCCAGCCGCCGCTATCGTCGGTGCAGCCCGAGACATAGATGCACGAGGAACAGCAGAACATCGTCAACACCATCGCCCCCAGCAGCGGGGCCTTCGCACGCAACTTCAGCCTCATTGTCTTTTCCCTTTCCATGGACAGTTCCCAAACGGAACTCTCGAATGATCCGCTGGCGGTCGCCCGGGGCTCACGATCCGCCGGTCTTGAGCCGGACCTATTCTACCCAACATTCTCCCAGTCGAACCAGCGTCTTCGAGATTTCGAGAAAAATGTCGCCTGCCGGCCCGATCCTGTGATGCCGCGTAAAGTGTGTTTGACGCCGGGCGGGGGGGCGATATAATGGCCGCCTGTCTCGCGGCCGGAGCGTTTTGCGCGTTCCGCGGCGCCGCGATGGGTAATTTGTGTTTCTTTTTGCGATGAGCTTATGACTGCCGGACTGACAATTGCAGATCTCGTTCGCCCCACGGAGAAAAGGAATGCTCGCATCTACGACGCGGCGTTGATCGCGGGCGGTTCGCTCGTCATCGCCGGTTCGGCGCAGATCGCGGTCGGGCTTCCCGTCCCGGTGACGGGTCAGACCTTCGCGGTGCTGATGCTGGCCGCGTTGCTCGGGTCGCGTCGGGGCGTGCTGTGCGTCCTGGCGTACCTGGCCGAGGGCTTGATGGGCCTTCCGGTGTTCTCGCAGGGAAGGGCCGGCCCGGCCATGTTTTTCGGACCCACCGGCGGATTCCTCCTGGGCTTCGTGCCGGTGGCCTATGTCGTCGGCGCCCTGGCTGAGCGGGGCTGGGACCGACGGGCCATCACGACGATGCTGGCGATGGTCCTGGGCAGCGTCGCGATGTACGCCTGCGGGTTGGCCTGGCTGTCGTGCCTGGACAATCTGCTGGGCAGGCCGCTGGGCGGATCGGTCCTGGCGGTGGGCTTGTACCCGTTCCTGGTCGGGGACGTGCTGAAGATCGTCCTGGCGACTTTTCTGTTGCCTTGCGGTTGGAAATTGATTGAATATTTTCGATTTGAAAATTCCGCCGGCTTGTGATAAGCTGGCTTCCGTTCGCCTGAACGGGCTGTTTGGGGAATAGTGTAACGGCAGCACAAATGACTCTGGATCATTTAGTCTAGGTTCGAATCCTAGTTCCCCAGATCCTTGGTTCTTCCAGTCCCGCCCATACCCGGCAAGGTCGTCTGCGGAAAGGGGGCCCCGATGAGCATGTCCACGAATAGCCGTCTGTCGGCCGCTCTGATCGTCCTGTGCATGGCAGGTTTGTCGCCGGCCTCGGACGTGTCGTCCCTCTCGAACCCGCCGGTCGGTGGTCTGGCCTCCAGGTACGTCGCGGATGAGGGGATCGAGAAGGACCCGGCGGTCGTCTTTGTGGAGGATTTCGAGGCCCAGGACTTGGCGGGGGTCTGGTCGCGGTGGGAGAGCGTGCAGAGCAAGGAGATCATGTCCCTCTCGCCGGACGTGCCGGCCGCCAGCGTCGGCAAACGTTCGCTCCTGATGACCCACGTTGGCGGGCAGAACACAGGCGGCCATCTGTACCGGCGCCTGCTGCCGGGATATGAGAAACTGCACGTGCGGTTCTATGTGAAGTTCGATCCCGCCTGCTATCCCATCCATCACTTCGTCCACCTTGGGGGCTACAACCCCGCGACGGCGTGGCCGCAGGGCGGGGCGGGCACTCGACCCAAGGGCGACGAGCGGTTCTCCACCGGCATCGAGCCCTACGGCGATGCGTGGCGGTGGGACTTCTACTCCTACTGGATGGGGATGCGCTCCTCGCCGGACGGCCGCTCCTGGGGACATGATTTCATCAACGATCCCCGCCTGGCGGTCGAACGCGGACGGTGGATCTGCGTCGAGCTGATGATGAAGATGAATCGGCCCGCGACGGAGAGCAACGGCGAGCAGGCCCTGTGGATCGACGGTCGGCCCTGGGGCAGGGACGGGCAGACCCTCAGCCACCTGGGCCCGGGTTTTCCTCGCGGCAAATGGCGCTGGGACAGCTTCTTGCCCGATCCCGATGGAGAGCCCTTCGAGGGATTCCGCTGGCGGAGCGAGGACAAGCTGAACCTGAACTACCTCTGGCTTCTTCTGTATGTCACCAAGGCTCCCGCCGGCCACGCGAGCCGGGTTTGGTTCGACGACATCGTTGTGGCCCGCGAGTACATAGGCCCCATAAACGCGCGTCCATCCCGGTAACCCCGGCGAAGGCGCCGTGGATTCCTTCCGACGTGGACCTCGCGTCCCGCAAATCGGTTTGTGACACGCCGTGAAGCGGTTTCTTTTCGGACGCGTCCCGCTGGGGCAGGCTCGCTCGAAAGAGCTCGACGATGTCCTGCCGACTCATCCCCGGCGCCCTTAAGTCCTCCAATCAAACGGACGATACGTTGCTTATCCGACGTTTCCGGTTTGGTTCTGTTCAGACAACAAGGACAGGGAGACAGTGAATGCGGTGGGATGCACTCAGCAAAGACGGACGCGCCATGCTCGGCTTTCTCGCTCTGGTTCTCCTCGTGGCAGCCAGGGTCTGCGGCGACGAGGTCGTCTGGATCGCCGGAGCGTCGAGTCCGACGAACTGGTCGATTCACCCGACGGAGCCGAACGACGGAGGGATGATCTTCTTCTCCGGTCCGACCCGCGTATACGCGAACTCCTGCGTCGCCGAGCGCGCCCTGGGCGGCAAGCCCGTACTCCAAGTCGACATGAGCAAGCGGGAGGTGCGACTGGCGTTCCAGCCCCCGGCCGACGAGGACTGCACGACCCTCAGTCCGGTCTGCGGCCTGGAAGGCTCGTTCGGCTACCTTCCGGCGGGACGCTGGGTCTTCGTCTGCAAGCACAGCGGGATCAACGTCTCGATCCCCTTCGAAGTCACGAAGGACCCCGGCTGGACGGTCTACTACGTGGATTGGCGAGCCAAGGGTTTGCGGAATGGAACGAGCTGGACCGACGCCTTCACGGATCTGCAGAGCGCCTTGTCGTCTGTCTCTCAACCTTGCGAGATCCGCGTCGCTCGCGGCGTGTACCGTCCTGACGGCGGGTCCGACCCGTTTCCAGCCGACGTGACTTCGACGTTCAAACTCAAGGCCGACGTCGTCCTTAAAGGCGGTTTCGCGGGCAACGGTTCGCCCAATCCCCATCAGCGGGACATCCTTCTGCATGAAACCGTCCTCAGCGGCGATCTCCTGGCCAACGACGACGCGCTGATCTTCCGAGATCGTCTGGTCGGCCATTCCAGCCGGGCGGACAACTGCCGTCATGTGGTGACCGCCGTCGGCGTGGGCTCCAGCGCAGTGCTGGACGGCTTCACCATCCGGGGCGGTCACGCCTTCGGCTCCAACAGTCCCGACGAGCACAGTTGCGGCGGAGGGCTCTACATCAATGCGTCCGACCCGATCATCCGCAACTGTCTGATCGAGGGCAACGCCGCGGGATACTATGGCGGCGGGGTCTATTGTCGCGGAAACGGCGCGCCGGTGTTCATCGATTGCGTCATTGCGGACAACTGGAGCTCCTGGCGCGGCGGCGGCCTGTACAAGGACTGGGGCAGCCGAGTCACGATGGAGCGCTGCCTCGTCAGCGGCAACTCGACCGTCTACGACGGCGGCGGCATCGCCAATCACACCGAAGGCGAGCTGATCCTGTCCAACTGCATCCTCAGCGGCAACCTGTGCATGGGCCCGGAATCCGGACGCGGCGGGGCGATCTACTGTTCTTTCGCCACCGTCACGCTGAATCACTGCACGCTCACCGGCAACTTCGCGGCCCGCGGCGCGAGCCTGGCCTGCGCATCGTCCAATGAGCCGGGGATCAGTCATGTCCGGATCAGCAACAGCATCCTCTGGGACCAGGGCGACAGCGTGTGGATCAGCGACAAATCGGTTGTGGATATCGCCTACAGCAACGTCAAAGGCGGCTGGATCGGGCAGGGCAATCGGGACGCGGAACCGCGATTCGTGGACGCCGGACGGTGGGACGACAAGGAGACCCCGCGGACACTCGCGGACGACGTGTGGTTCGACGGCGACTACCGCCTGGCGTGGAACTCCCCCTGTGTCGACGCCGGCGACCCGGCTGCGTCGTCAGGACCCAACGCCAGAGACTTCGGCGGTCGGCCTCGACGTTCAGGCGTCGCGGTGGACATGGGCGCCTATGAGCTCAAAAACGATCCCCCGATCGCGGACGCTGGTCCCAACGTGGCAGGATTCTCCCTCGACGGAATCTCCGGAAGCGTCACGCTGGACGGGGGCCGTTCGATCGATCCCGAGGGGTTGCCGCTGACCTATCGGTGGTATCGCGAGGGCCAGCTCGTGTCCGCACAGTCGCAGTTCACTCTCACGCTGCCGATCGGCGAGCACGCCTTCACGCTGATCGTCAACGACGGGATTTTCGACTCGGTCGAGGACGAGGTGACCGCGGGCGTCTGGCCGGTCCTCCCGACGGTGGCCGCGATTTCGCCGAGCGTGATCGACCGCAAGAAACCCGGACAGGCGGTGATCGCGATGGTCAAACTGCCGTCGGGCAGACGCGCGACCGATTTCGATCCGACCGAGCCCATGCTGCTCTTCCCCGGCAGCGTCGCGGCGACGACGCAGACGACGATGGTCTGGATGAACGGGTCGGTCTTTGCCATCGCGCGGTTCGACACTGCGGCGGTCCTGGCCGCCGTGACGGCCAACGGCGACGTCGAACTGCGCATCGTCGGCGCCCTCCGAGACGATCGCTACTTCAGCGGCGCCGACACGATCAAGATCAAGTAGCGGCGCATCCCAGGCTACCCCTCGAATTGGGCGACGATCGGGGTGTGATCGCTGGGGCGGTCCGCGGCGCGGGGCTCGCGGTCGATGGTGCAGGCGGTGCATCGGTCCGCTAAGGGGGCGGTGGCCATCATGTGATCGATGCGCCAGCCGCGGTTCCTGGCGAAGTCGCTGCCTCGTCTGTAATCCCAGAAGGTATACTGGCCGGCGTCGGCGCAGTGTTTTCGAAAGAGGTCCGTGAATCCCCACTCCATGATCTGTGCCAGCGCCTTGTGGACTGCGGGATGATAGCAGACGTGTCCCTCCACCGCTGCGGCGTCGTACACGTCGATGGGCAGCGGCGCGACGTTCAGGTCCCCCATCCACAGGACCGGGTCCGTCGGTTGGAAGCGCGTCTGAAAGCAGTCGAGGAGCCGGGCGAACCAGTCGAGCTTGTACTGGAACTTGTCCGTGTCCGCGAGGTAGCCCTGCGGAACGTACGTATTGACCAGGGTGATGCCTCGGACCTGGGCGGTGACGATCCGTGCCTCGTCGCGAGGCTCGTCGGGCAGGCCGAACTCCACGCGCTCCAGTTCATGACGCGAAACCAAAGCCACGCCATTGTAGCTCTTCTGGCCTCGGAACGCGCATCGGTAGCCGATGGACTCGAACGACTCTCTGGGGAAACTCTCGTCCTGGACCTTGGTCTCCTGGAGCGCCAGAACATCGGGCTGATTTTTCTGCAGCCAGGCCAGCACGATCGGGAGTCGGACCCGGACGGAGTTGACGTTGAAACTGGCGAAACGCATCGAATCCACCATTTTCGATTCATTCCTTGCATGCACGCTGGACTGGATCGGCCCGACAGGCATCTTCTGCGAACCTCGATAGGCATCCTAAATCGCAGGGAGCCAATCGTAAATAAGGCTCATCCGGTTTTCGCATACTTTCGTGGTTTCGGCACGCCTCAAGCGGCGTGCGGAGGAGATTTTCCGCTTTGAGCCAGTAGCATGGAGGGGCGATCCGTGACCGGTGATCCAAGGCACTGGGCACGGGTCACCAGCCATGCGTGCGTGGCGCGCCGTCCATGCTGCTGGCGAGAAGCGCAAAATCTCCCAAGCCCGCCCGTTTCGGGCGGGATCGAAGTACGCGAAAACCGGATGAGCCACGAATCCCGCGACTTCTCGATCCATTTGTGCGTTCTGGTCCGAACTTGGGGGGGATGTATAGTTAATTGCCAGGAATTTGGGGGGGATCACGAACCACCAGGCCACGTGAGGGGTAAACCCTAGTGGCGTCTGTACCATTGCCGACACCCTGGACCGCTGGGCGGATGGCGTCCGGCAAGGAGTCGGTGGTGCGACAACACGGATCTTGACGGCCGGCATTTTTCACAGTAATCGTAGTGGAATAGTAGGAGATTATGCAGCATGAAACTCTCGACACGCACTCGTTACGGGATGCGGGCGATCATCGAACTGGCCCAGCACGAGGGCAAACGGCCCTTGCAGTTGAAGGTCATTGCCGAGCGGCAGGACATCTCGGTGAAGTACCTCGAACAGCTCATGAGTCTGCTTCGTTCGGCGGGGTTCGTTCGAAGCGTTCGGGGCTCGAAGGGCGGATACGTCCTGGCCCATGCGCCGGATCAGGTCCGGCTCAGCGAGGTCTTTCGATGTCTGGAAGGCCCGGTGACGACCGCCGAATGCACGGAAGACGATTCGTACTGCAAACGCTCATCGGATTGTGCAGCCCGCCGGGTCTGGGTCCGCGTTGAGGCCGCGATCCAGGACGTCCTGGGCTCGATCACGCTGTCCGATCTGGTTCAGGAATCCAAACCGAGCACGACGGAATACCATATCTAGCAGGGCGGCAGGTTGGAACGCGATTCATGAGCGCCGTATTTGAGGACATCGCCGCGGCGGTGGGGTATACGCCGTTGGTGCGGATCAACAAGCTGGGATCGAGGAGGGCGGAGATTCTGGTCAAACTGGAGTCGAAGAACCCCTGCGGCAGCGTCAAGGACCGCATCGCCAAGTTCATGGTCGACGCGGCCCTGGAGGCTGGTCTGATCGGACCCCAAACGACCCTCGTGGAGCCGACCAGCGGCAACACCGGCATCGGGTTGGCGTTCATTTGCGCCGCCAAAGGCATTCCGCTGATCCTGACCATGCCGGCATCGATGAGCGTCGAGCGGCGAAAGCTCCTCCAATTGCTGGGCGCTCGGATCCTGCTGACTCCCGCGGACGCCGGGATGCGAGGCGCCGTCGAGCAGGCCGAACGGCTGGTGGCCCAGAATCCCCATATGTACATGCTCCAGCAGTTCACGAACCCCGCCAATCCCCAGGCGCATCGCGAGACCACCGCCAAAGAGATTTGGATCGATACCGATGGAAAGGTTGATATACTGGTTGCGGCCGTAGGAACCGGCGGCACGTTGACCGGCTGCGGCGAGGTGCTCAAGGGCAAGAACCCCGATTTGAAGGTGGTGGCGGTCGAGCCGAAGGACTCGCCAGTCCTCTCCGGCGGCCCGCCGGGGCGTCACAAGATCCAGGGGATCGGCGCGGGTTTCGTGCCGGAAGTCCTGCGGACCGACTTGATCGACGAGATCGTGCAGGTTTCGAATGAGGACGCCCTCCAGATGGCCCGCCGGCTGGCTGCGGAAGAGGGCATTCTGTCCGGAATCAGCGGCGGCGCGAACCTCTGGGCAGCGGCGCAACTGTCGAAGCGCCCCGAGAATGAAGGCAGGACGATCGTGACCTTCATCTGCGACACCGGAGAACGCTACGTCTCCACGGAGCTGTTCGCCGATCTGCCTGAGCCGGAATTCGTGTAGTTGAAGGGCCCTTTTTCAGGAGTCCCTGTTGAACTGGGAGTCAAGGTTGAATGACGAAACAAAGGTTGATCGATAAGACGCTGGACAGACTGGTGGAGGAGATCGCCCAGACCTATGAGGGCGACTTCGGCATCAATTTCATCGACGCGACGAACCTGCCGGTGCGGGGCAAGATCATCGAGGTGCTCGATTTGTTGTTCGAGTTGCTTTTCCCTGGTCACACGGGCAACAAGGCGGTCACTCGGTCGAACGTGCGGTATATCGTAGGCGACCTCCTGAGCCAGGTCTATACCGAGCTTTCCGAACAGATCAAGCGGGCGTACCAGTATCAGTGCCGGATCGAGAACTGCGTCGATTGCGATTGCACCGAGCGGTCCGAGAAGGTCACAGGCGAGATCCTCGAAGCGTTGCCGCGAATCCGCGGACTGCTCAAGGGCGACGTCCAGGCCGCCTACGACGGCGACCCCGCGGCCCGGTCCTATGAGGAGATCGTGATGAGCTATCCGTGCATCGTCGCGATCGCGACGTATCGGATCGCCCACGAGCTCCACATCCGCCAGGTGCCGCTGATTCCGCGGATCATGTCCGAGTGCGCCCACATGCGGACCGGCATCGACATTCATCCCGGCGCCGAGATCGGCGGCCATTTCTTCATCGACCACGGCACCGGCGTCGTCATCGGCGAGACCTCGATCATCGGCAGGAATGTGAAGATCTACCAGGGCACGACGCTGGGCGCTATGAGCTTCCGAAGGGATGAGCGAGGCCGCATCATCAAGGGCGGCAAGCGTCATCCGACCATCGAGGACGACGTGACGATCTACGCCGAGGCGACGATCCTGGGCGACGTCGTGATCGGCAAGGGCGCCGTCATCGGCGGCAACACCTGGGTCAAGGAGTCCGTGCCGGCGGGCATGACGGTGTCGAGCCCCGGCCCAGAGCTGGTGTACCGCAAACAGAAGTCGGTCCGGAAGAACGGAGATGATTGAGCACGCAGGGGGGAGTTCGTATCTCCCGCATTCGTTGAAGCATTGGAGAGACCGTTGGATCAGAAGCTGTTCGAAGACATACGGGAACTGAAGGCCCAACGACGGGCCGTTATCCTGGCGCACAACTATCAGTCGCCTGAGATCCAGGACTTGGCGGACTTCTGCGGAGATTCCCTGGGTCTGAGCATCCAGGCGTCGAAGACGGACGCCGAGACGATCGTGTTCTGCGGCGTTCGCTTCATGGCCGAGACCGCCAAGGTCCTGTGTCCGAACAAGACGGTCCTGCTGCCGGACCCGCGGGCGGGCTGCCCGATGGCCGACATGATCACCGCCGACGAGTTGCGGGACCTCAAGGCCAAACACCCCGACGCCCTGGTCGTCTGCTATGTCAACAGCACCGCGGAGGTGAAGGCCGAAAGCGATTACTGCTGCACCAGCGCCAACGCGGTCGCGGTCGTGCAGTCGCTGCCTCGCGACAGGCGGGTCATCTTCGTGCCCGATCAGCACCTGGGCCGCTTCGTCGAGCAGCAGGCGCAGCGGCGCTTGATCCTGTGGCCGGGCTACTGCACGACGCACGTGCTGATCTCGGAGGACGACATCCACAGGGCCAAAGAGCAGCATCCCGACGCGGTCGTTATCGCGCATCCCGAGTGCTCTGAGCCTGTGAAGGACCTGGCCGACGCGCTGCTGAGCACCGGCCAGATGATCAGATTCGTCCGGGAAAATCCGGCCAAACGCTTCATCGTGGCCACCGAAATCGGCATGATCCACCCGCTGAAGAAGGCCCGGCCGGACGCGGAATTCATCCCCGCCGGCGTGCGGGGCGTGTGCCCGAACATGAAGAAGATCACGCTGGAGAAGGTCCTGGCCTCGTTGACGAACCTGCAATACCAGATCGAAGTGCCCGAGGAAATCCGCCTCAAGGCGGCCAAGTCCCTCCAGCGAATGGTGGAGATCCGCCCGGGGAATTGAAGTCGCGAGGACGGAGTCCTATCCGTCCCATAGGTCCCATCGGTCCTATCCCCAGGAAACCGGCCATCGCGCGAAGGCGTAGTAATCCAGAAGACCAACAACAACGATTCGAAGGACAAAGCACGATCATGTGGGAATACACCGACAAAGTCATGGACCACTTCCTCAACCCGCGAAACGTGGGCGAAGTGGAGAACCCCGACGGCGTGGGCGAGGTCGGCTCGCTCGCCTGCGGCGACGCCCTGAAACTGACGTTCAAGCTGGACAAGCAGGGACGCATCGTCGACGCCAAGTTCAAGACGTTCGGCTGCGCCAGTGCGATCGCCAGTTCCTCCGTCCTGACGGAGCTGATCAAGGGCAAGACGCTCGAAGAGGCGATGAAGGTGACCAACCGGGAGATTGCCGAGCATCTGGGCGGCCTGCCCGAGCAGAAGATGCACTGCTCGGTCATGGGCCAGGAGGCGCTGGAGGCTGCGATCGCCAACTATCGAGGCCAGGCGGCGACCCCTCACGAGCACAACCACGGCGAGAAGATCGTCTGCACCTGCTTTGGCGTCACCGACAAGGAGATCGAGCGGGTGATCCGCGACAACGGCCTGACCACGGTCGAGCAGGTGACCAACTACTGCAAGGCCGGCGGCGGCTGCGGCGGCTGCAAGGGCGAGATCGAGAAGATCATCCTGGCCGTCCAGGGCGACCAGGTCAAGGCACAGATGATGCCCCAGCCGCAGAAGGGCAAGAAACTCACGACGATCCAGAAGATCCAGCTCATCCAGCAGACGATCAACGAGCAGGTCCGTCCCGCGCTTCGCGCCCACGGCGGCAACATCGAGCTGATCGACGTCGAGGGCGACAAGGTGCTCATCGCCTTCCGAGGCATGTGCGCCCAATGCAAGATCAGCGAGTTCACGATGAGAGACGTGGTGGAAGCCAAGCTCCGCGAGTTCGTCTCCGAGGATCTGGTCGTCGTCGAGGACAAGGAGTCGTCGGAGGCGCAGCACGAGCACAAAGGATAGAACCGAAATCCGAATATCGAAATCCGAAATCCGAAACAAATCCAAAGGACGGAAACCCAAATGACCGAAACGCTGTCGCCTGTCGGATGGGCCGTTTTGAAATTCGAGCTTTGGTCATTTGAGTGTGTTTCGAATTTCGAGCTTCGAACTTCGAATTTCTCTTCGGGCAGGGGATAGCTAATGAAGACCATTTACTTCGACAACAACGCCACGACGCAGGTCGCCGACGAGGTCTACCAGGCCATGGAGCCGTACTTCCGGACTCTCTACGGCAACCCGTCGAGCATGCACACTTTCGGCGGCCAGGTCGGCATCAAGGTCCGCGAGGCCCGCGAGAGCGTCGCCCGCCTGCTCGGCTGCGATCCGAGCGAGATCATCTTCACCAGTTGCGGCACCGAGAGCGACAGCACCGCGATCCTCGGGACCCTGTCGGCCGTCCCGCACCGGCGCAAGGTGATCACCACGCGGGTCGAGCATCCCGCGGTCCTGACCGTCTGCCGGGATTTGGAGAGTCGCGGGTACACCGTGATCGAGCTGAGCGTCGACAAGCTCGGACGCCTGGACTTGAGCGAACTGGAGCACCACCTCGACGACGACACCGCTCTGGTCACGATCATGTATGCCAACAACGAAACGGGCGTCATTTTCCCCATCGAGCAGATCGCAGAGAGGGTCACCAGCCGGGGCGTCGTCTTCCACACCGACGCGGTCCAGATCGTCGGCAAGATGCCGCTGAACCTCGCCAGCAGCCGCATCAACCTGCTGAGCCTCTCGGGACACAAGCTGCATGCCCCCAAGGGCGTCGGCGTGCTCTACGTCAAACGCGGCACGCGGATCTCGCCGTTCCTGCTGGGCGGGCATCAGGAGGGCGGCCGTCGCGCCGGCACCGAGAACGTCCCGGGCATCATCGGCCTGGGCAAAGCCTGCGAACTGGCTTTCTCGCACATGGAAGACGAGAACACCCGCGTCAAGGCCCTCCGCGACCGGCTCGAAACCTCGATTCTCAAGGCCTGTCCCGACAGCCGGGTCAACGGCGACACCGAATCCCGGCTCCCCAACACGACCAACATCAGTTTCGAGTACATCGAAGGCGAAGCGATCCTGCTGTTGCTCGACCGCTTCGGCATCTGCGCCAGCAGCGGTTCGGCCTGCACCTCCGGCTCGCTGGAGCCCTCGCACGTGCTCCGCGCGATGGGCGTGCCGTTCACCGCGGCCCACGGCTCGATTCGCTTCAGTCTCAGCCGGTACAACACGCAGGAAGAAGTCGATTTCACCATCGACAAGATGCCCCAGATCATCAAACGCCTTCGCGAACTCTCGCCCTTCGTCCAAGGGGCCGCCGCCGGACGGTGACGCGGGCTTGACGGACGTCACGGAACGTGCAAGGGCAGGCCTGCGAGCCTGCCCTTTGTCGTCGGCCATGCGGTTTCTTCACGAGGCAGGTTTCCCTCTGTCGAGAAAGGTGCACATGCGGTCTTGACAGCCCTCTGTTGTGGGCATATGCTCAGAATTGTTTGCCGGAAGGTATCGCTTGTCATTGAAAGGAGAACGCAAGCTATGAAAGTCGCTATTCCTGTCGCTGAGGATCGTGGGTTGGACAGCGAGGTGTACGGTCATTTCGGGTCCGCGCCGGTCTTCGTGCTGGTGGATTCCGAGACGATGTCGGTCGAGGCTCTGGGCAACGCCGATCAGGCCCACGAGCATGGCCAGTGCAGTCCGATGAAGGCCCTGGCGGGCGCGATGCCCGACGTGGTCGTGGTCGGCGGGATCGGAGCAGGGGCGGTCAACGGACTTCGCCACGCCGGGATCCGGGTGCTTCAGTCGCCCGGCGGGACGGTGGCCGACGCGCTGTCGCTGCTCCAGAGCGGCCAGTTGCGGGAAATCGTCGGGCAGGGGACCTGCGGCGGACACGCCGAAGGCGGGGGCTGCGCCCACTCGCACGGACATTGAGCCTGCGAGAGTCTGAACCCGGACTCTGGGCGCGGAGTAGTACAGCACGTACCGTGCAGACGTTGGAGCATCGGTGATTCCCTGTGCGAATAGGATTTGGATATGGCTCAAGGCAAACGCATCGTGATCGTGGGTGGGGTGGCAGGTGGGGCGTCCGCGGCGGCCAAGGCCCGGCGGATCAGTGAAGACGCCGAGATCGTTCTATTCGAGCGAGGAAGCGACATCTCCTTCGCCAACTGCGGCCTCCCGTACCACGTGGGCGGGATCATTCAGGACCGAGACCGACTCCTGGTCCAGAGCCCCCAGGCGATGCGGAAGCGGTTCGCCATCGACGTCCGCACGCACAGCGAGGTCCTTCGCATCGATCGGGCCAAGAAGGTCGCCGTGGTCCACGACAAGGCCAAGGATCGCCAGTACGAGCAGCCCTACGACGTCCTGATCCTGAGCCCCGGCGCCGAGCCGGTCCGCCCGCCGATTCCCGGAGCCGACCACAAACGGGTGTTCACGCTTCGCAGCCTGGCGGACATGGACGCGATCAAGGCGGTCGTGGACGCCGGCGCCAACCAGGCGGCCGTCGTGGTCGGAGGCGGGTACATCGGCCTGGAGATGGCCGAGGTCCTGCGGCATCGCGGCCTGGCCGTGTCGCTGGTGGAGCTCGAACCGCAGGTGATGGGCCCGGCCGATCCCGAGATGGCCGCGCCGCTGCACGAGCATCTGACGCTCCAGGGCGTGGACCTGAACCTCGGCGCCAGCGTCACCACGATCCGGGCCCGCGACGGGCGGCCCGAGGCCCTGCTCAGCAGCGGTCGGGCGATCCCCTGCGACCTGGTCATCCTGGCGGTCGGAGTCCGGCCCGAGGTGAAACTCGCGGTCGAGGCGGGACTGACCATCGGGCAGCGCAAGGGCATCGTCGTGGACGACCACATGCGGACTTCGGACCCGAGCATCTACGCGGTCGGCGACGCGGTCGAGGTCCAGGATTTCGTGGGCGGTTTCTCGACCGTGATCCCGCTGGCGGGTCCGGCCAATCGCCAGGGTCGCATCGCGGCGATCAACGCCCTCGGCGGCGACGCGGCCTATCAAAAGACCCAGGGCACCGCGATCTGCAAGGTCTTCGATCTGGCCATCGGCATGACCGGGATGAGCGAAAAGGCTCTCAAGAGAGCAGGGCGGGCCTACGAGAAGGTCTACGTCCACCCGGCCAGCCACGCCGGTTATTATCCCGGCGCGACCCAGATGAGTCTGAAGGTCCTTTTCGATCCCGCCGACGGCAAGATCCTCGGCGCGCAATGCGTCGGGGCCGACGGCGTGGACAAGCGGATCGACGTCCTGGCGGTCGCCATTCGAGCGGGCATGACCGTCTACGACCTGGAAGAACTGGAGCTATCCTACGCGCCGCCTTTCGGTTCCGCCAAGGACCCGATCAACTACGCGGGTTTCGTCGCTGCGAACCTGCTGCGGAACGAGGTGAAGATCAGCCATGCGGCCGACGCGGTCAATCCCGGGCCCAGGCAGATTCTCCTCGACGTGCGAACGGCAGCCGAGGTTCAGCAAGGCACAATCCCCGGCTCCAAGCATATCCCGCTGGACGAGCTTCGAAACCGTCTGGCCGAGTTGCCCCGGGACAAGGAGATCCTGGCCTTCTGCCAGGTGGGCCTGCGGGGCTATCTGGCCTGCCGCATCCTGTCGCAGCACGGCATCGCCTGCCGGAATCTCTCCGGCGGGTACAAGACCTATTGCCACGCGGTGGGTCGCACTTCAGGCGGGCCCGCGGCCAAGCGCGAGGTCAAAGAGGACTCCGGACAGAGTGGCCCAGAGCAGCCGCCTGCCGCCGGCGGCCCCGCGCAGATCGTGAAGGAGATCGACGCCTGCGGCCTGCAGTGTCCAGGGCCGATCATGAAACTCAAGCAGGCGATGGACCAGATCCAGCCGGGACAGGCCGTGCGGATCTCCGTGTCCGATCCCGCCTTCGCCGCGGACCTGGACGGATGGTGCCACACGACCGGCGCACGAATCTGCGACAAGAAACTCGACAAGGGAGTCTTTCACGCCGTGGTCGAGAAAGGCCTGCCTGTCCCGACGTCCGCTCCGGGCGCAACCTCGAACCACAAGACCCTCGTTGTTTTCAGCGACTCCTTCGACAAGGCGATGGCCTCGTTCATCATCGCCAACGGCGCCGCCGCGATGGGCAGCGGCGTGACGATGTTCTTCACGTTCTGGGGCCTGAATCTGCTGCGGCAAAATCGGGCGGTGCCTGTCCAGAAAACCTTCATCGAACGCATGTTCGGCTGGATGATGCCCCGCGGGGCCCAGAAGGCGGTTCTGTCCAAGATGAACATGGCCGGCATGGGGACCGCGATGATCAAGGGCATCATGAAGAAGAAGAACGTCCTGTCGTTGCCCGAGCTGATCGAGGCCGCCAAACGCGCCGGCGTGCGGCTCGTCGCCTGCAACATGACCATGGACCTGATGGGCATCAAACGCGAGGAGTTGATCGACGGCGTCGAAGAGGGCGGCGTCGCCATGTATCTCGACCGCGCAGGTTCAGCCAACGTGAATCTCTTCATCGGCTGATCTTTTCCCCACGCTGTGCGTCCTTTACAATATGGGCGCGCGAGCTGCCGTTGTTCGTATTGCACATTGCAGCGATGCGTTTGCCGACGTATTCGAAGCGGAACCGGCGGAAAGGAGATCGATCATGAGACGGTATCGGATGTGGTTTGTGTGGGTGGTCGTCGGATCGGTGGTCGGGTTTGGAGGGCCGGGCCGTCTTGCGGCGGCGCAGGACGCCGTGATCAAGCCGGCGTCTCCGGTCATTGCCCATTTCCACCTGGGCGGAGAGGTGACCGAATCGCCCGTCGAAGACCCGTTTGGCCTGCTGGCCAGCCAAGTGACCTCGTTGAGGGAGCTGGTCGCGCGCCTGGACAAGGCCGGCGGCGACGACGCGGTCAAAGCCGTGGTCCTGACCTTCGACGGCATGTCCCTGGGCTTCGGGCAACTGCAGGAGACCCGCGACGCGATCGGGCGGGTCCAGAAGGCAGGCAAGAAGGTGTACGTTCACGCCGACGGCATGAGCACGTTCGCCTACGGGCTGCTCTGCGCAGGCGACCGCCTGAGCGTCGCGCCGCAATCGGCCCTGTGGCTCATCGGTTTCCATGGGGAGTCGCTCTACATCAAAGGCCTGCTGGACAAGATCGGCGTCCAAGGCGATTTCCTGCACATGGGCGACTACAAATCCGCCGCGGAGATGTTCACCCGCACCGGACCCAGTGAGCCCGCCGAGGAGAACCTCAACTGGCTCTACGACAGTTGGTACGATTCGCTCGTCGGGCTCATCGCGCAGTCGCGGGGCAAGACGCCGGAGCAGGTTCGTTCGCTCCTGGACCACGGGCCGTACCTGGCCGAGCAGGCGATGGAGAAGGGCCTGATCGACGCGGTCGAGACGAAAGACGAGTTTCTGGCCCGCATGAAGCAGGACGTCGGCGCCTCCGCCAAGGTCGACAACCGGTACGGCCAGCAGGCCGGCCCGCAGATCAACTTCGCCAATCCCCTGGCCGTCTTTTCTGTCCTTTCGGAGTTGTTCAAGTCGCCTCAGACGTCGCACAAGGACGCGGTCGGGCTCATCTACGTGACCGGCACGATCCTGCCCGGCTACGGCCAGCGGAGTCTGTTCGGCGCCGTCGAGGGCGCCTACGGCGGCAGCATTCGCAAGGCCCTGGAGAAGGCCGCCCACGACGCGTCGGTCAAGGCGGTCGTGATGCGGATCGATTCGCCCGGCGGCTCGGCTGAGGCCAGCGAGGTCATCCTGAACGCCACCCGCCTGGTCCAGGGCAAGAAGCCGTTCGTCGTTTCGATGGGCGACGTGGCCGCCAGCGGCGGGTACTACGTCGCCTGCCGGGCCGACGCCATCTTCGCCGACGAGACGACGATCACCGCCTCGATCGGCGTCGTCGGCGGCAAGCTCGTCACCACGGGGCTCTGGGACATGCTCGGCGTCAACTGGGTCGGCCACAAGCGCGGGGCCAACGCGGACCTTTTCTCCAGCGGCCGGCCGTTCGACGACGGCCAGCGAAAGGTCTTTGAAGGCTACATGGAGAAGGTCTACGAGGTTTTCAAGGGCCACGTCGTCGAGGGCCGCGGCGCGAAGCTGCGGAAACCGATCGACGAAATGGCCGGGGGCCGGGTTTTTACCGGCAAACAGGCTTTGGACCTGGGCTTGGTGGACCGTCTCGGCGGGCTTAAGGACGCCATCGACTACGCCGCCGCGAAGGCGTCGGTCCGCGACTATGAGGTCCGCGTCATCCCCGAGCCCAAGGACGTCATCACCGAGCTGCTGGAGCAATCCTCCGGTCAGGGCGAGCGGGCCACGGATATCTCGCTGTCCGGCTGCGTCGGCCCGCTGGCCGGTCATCCGACGCTGGCTCCTGTGCTGAGCCTGCTGCAACGTGCCGAACCCGCCAGGGCCCGCGTGGTCCGACAGGCCCTGCAGCGCGTCGACCTGATCGGCCGGGAGGGCGTCGTCATGATGATCCCCTTCGACGTGATGATTCGCTGACGTCCGGATGCCTCGGCGTTTCGTGACCTGCGGCCTGTTTGCTGCCTCTTGTTGGAGGATGGGTCGCATTTGACATGATGATCCGGCGGGGATATCATCCATCAGGCGGTCGAACGGCGCGCCGGATGCGTTCGAGTTACGAGGCAGATGAAACCGGAGACGACGAGTATGAATCGCAGGGAGTGGACGAGAAGAGCAGGGGGACTGCTTCTGTCGAGCGTGATGATGCTGAGCGGGTTCGGCTGCATTTCGAGCCGGTCGGACGTTACGTATGGTCCCAAAGGCCCGGCGGTTTCGAACAGCACGCTGCGGCAGATCAAGTGCGGCCAGACGTCCAAGAGCTGGCTGCTGGGCGTCATGGGCGAGCCCAGCCGGGTGGTTCGTACTTCCGCAAACACCGAGGTCCTCACCTACGAGTACACCAAGACCATCGACAGCGATTTCAACTTCTTCATCTTCTTCAACGCCGACAACCGTCGGGAGGAACGCACCGTCCACGTCTTCGAAGTCGAGAACGGCACCGTGACCAGACACTGGAGAGAACGATAACCGAAACGCACGCCACAGGGGAGAACGCCATGACGAAGGGGAAGGTCAACGTCGCGATCGTCGGCCTGGGATTCGGAGCCGAGTTCATTCCGATCTACCAGCGCCATCCACAGGCCAACATGTACGCGATCTGCCAGCGGAACCGACAGAAGCTGGACGCCATCGGCGACGCGTTCGGCGTCGAGACGCGGTACAGCGACTTCAACGAGCTGATCCGCGATCCGAACGTGGACGCGGTGCACATCAACTCGCCGATCCCCGACCACGCGTGGATGTCCATCGCGGCCCTCAAGGCGGGCAAGCACGTCGCCTGCACGGTGCCCATGGCGACCACCATCGCCGACTGTAAGAAGATCGTCGAGCTCGTGCGAAAGACCGGCCTCTCGTACATGATGATGGAGACCGTCGTATATGCGCGCGAATTCCTCTATATCAAGCAGCTCTACGAGACCGGCGAGCTCGGCAAGATCCAGTTCCTCCAGGCCAGCCACCAGCAGGACATGGACGGCTGGCCCAACTACTGGCCGGGGTTGCCGCCGATGTGGTACGCGACGCACTGCGTCGGGCCGATGCTGGCGCTGACGGACGCGACGGCCGAATACGTCTCGTGCTTCGGCTCCGGCACGATCCGCAAGGAACTGATCGAGGAGTACGGATCGCCGTTCGCGGTCGAGACCTCGCACATCAAGTTCAAAGACAGCGACCTGACGGCCCGCATCTACCGCTCGCTGTTCGACGTGGCTCGTCAGTACCGCGAGAGCATCGACGTCTACGGCTCGAAGAAATCGTTCGAGTGGACGCTCATCGAGCACGAGGACCACGTGCTGCACACCGCCAAACTCCCCGAAGCGAAAATCCCCAAGCGGATCAAGGTTCCGGACTTCGCCAAGCGTCTGCCCGCCCCGATTCGACAATTCACGACCAAAGGGGTGTACGACCTGGCAAAGAAGACGCACCTGAGCTTCACGCAAGGCGCGGGCCACGGCGGATCGCATCCCCACCTGACGCACGAATTCGTCACGGCCCTCGTAGAAGGGCGCGATCCGTTCCCGAACGCACGCCAGTCGGCCAACTGGACCTGCGTGGGCCTGTGCTCGCACGAGTCGGCCCTGGCCGGCGGCAAGATCGTCAAGCTCCCGGCGTTCACCCTGGGTGATTGATCCCCTCTGATCAGGAGGTTGTGAGATGAGCGTGTCGAAGGATTTGGCTCGGCGGAGTTTTCTCAAGGCGACCTTGGCGGCAGGGGCCGCGCCGTGGTTCGTGCCGGCGCGCGTGCTGGGAGCGGCAGGGCAGTCCGCCCCCTCGAAGAAGCTTTCCGTCGGTGTGATCGGAGTGGGCGCGCAGGGCCAGTACGATATGGTGAACTTCCTTTCGCAGCCCGATGTCCGCGTCACGGGCATCTGCGATGTGAACCAGCGGAACATCGCCTCCGCGAAGACGCACATCGCCAAAGCCTACGGCAATCCCGACGTGAAGGTCTTCCAGGATTTTCGGGAGCTGAACGCCGATCCCTCGATCGACGCGGTTCTCATGGCGCTGCCGGTCCATTGGCATAGCATTCCCGCAATGGACGCGATCCTGCACGGCAAGCACATCTATCACGAAAAACCGATGGGCATGTCGTTCGGCGAGGCCGCCGCGGTCCGCGAGGCCGTGCGGAAGAAGGGCGTCGTCTTTCAGTTCGGGACGCAGCAGCGGTCGGACTTGAAGTTCCGCTGGGCCTGCGAACTGGCTTTGAATGGCCGGCTGGGCAAGCTGAAGGAGATTCACGTCTCGGTCCCCGGCGGCAAGCGCGGCGAACTGCTGCCCGAGCAGCCTGTGCCCGAGTACGTCGATTGGGACCGCTGGGTGGGCCCGGCCCCGCAGTGCAGCTTCAACGAGAAGAAGCTCGAACGCGACAACCACGAGAACATCGACAACTTCTCGCTCGGCATGATCTCCTGCTGGGGCATCCACCACCTGGACATCGCCCAGTGGGGCAACGGCGCCGACGCCACCGGTCCCAGTACGATCGAAGGCACTGGCGTCTTCCCGACCGAAGGGACGTTCAATACGATCGAGCGATGGAAGGTGCGGTACGAGTTTGCCAACGCAGCCCCGATAACATTCGTCCATGATGGGACCGAAGGCTTCAAGCACGGCGTCAAGTTCGTCGGCGAGACCGCCTGGGTCCACGTCGATCGTGGCACGATCACCGCCCACGACGAGCAGTTCCTTCGCGATCCGCAGAACAAGTACGACACGATGCCTGTCACGCTGCCGATCAGCGTCGATCACGTGCGGAACTTCGTCGATGCGGCCAAGAGCGGCAAACGGGCCATCTGCGACATCGAGGCCGCCGTTCGAGGCGACACGCTCTGCCAGCTTGGTCTGATGGCGGTCAAGCTGGGCCGCAAGCTCCGCTGGGACCCGAACGCCGAGCGGTTCATCGACGACGCAGCCGCCGACGCGATGCTCCGGCCCCGTCCATTCCGCGGCCCGTGGAAGCTGCCGCAAGTCTGAGGATGCGTCGCATGAGAGCGTTGACGTCGCGGGAAAAGCGGGTGCTTGTGTACTTCGGCGTTCTGTGCGTCATCCTGGGTTGGGACAGCTTGCGGCGGCGATGGACGGGTCACGCGCCCTTCGAGACGGAGCACTACCAAATTGAATCCTCCGCCACGCAGGAGCAGACCCGTGAGATTGGCTTGGCTTCGGAGATCGTCTACGCCGGGTATGCCGAGCTGATGACTCAATTGCGGCACGAGATTCATCCGCATCCCAAGCTCAAGATGAAGCTGTTCAAGGACCGCGACGAGTTCCGTCGCTGCAACCGCGCCGTCGGGTGGGCGGAGGCCTTCTATAGCCGGCCCTATTGCCATCAGTACTATTCTGCGGACGAGGCGCACCCCTATCATTGGATGATGCACGAGGCGACGCACCAGCTCAACGCCGAGGCCGCTCGCTTCGTGTTGCCGCAATGGCTGGACGAGGGACTCGCCTGCTATCTGTCGACCAGCCGGATCGTGGAGGACAGACTCCGTTTGGGCGAGATCGACACCAACACCTATCCCGTGTGGTGGCTCGACTCGTTCGGATTCTCAGGCGATCTGGCCCTGGACAAGGCGGCCGGCCGGATCATCCCCTTGCGGGCGATCCTCTCGGGCGACGGCGGCCCCGATCTCAACAAACACTTCAATCTGTACTATCTGCACTGGTGGAGTCTTGCCCACTTCTTGATTCAATGCGACAATGGAACGTGTCGGGCGGGTCTGGGTTGGCTCCTTTGCGAAGTGGTGACGCCGGAGGGGTTCGAGAAACACATCGGGAGGATCGAAGAGATCGAGCCTCGATGGTATGCGCATCTGCTCGAACTCCGGGAGACCCTGGCCGGGCAATCGACGCCGAGTGTGAAGCTCAAGTCCGACGGGGCATCCTGAGCGGTCTGCGGGCTCATGGGGAAAGACGGAATGAGGAAAGCGATTGCGTGTCCAACGGTTCTGGTGTTGTCGGTGCTGGGTGCGGGTTTCGTTCAGGCGGGCCAGAAGACCGCCGACTGCGATTACTATTCGCCGACGCTGAAGGTCAAGGAGAACTACCTGGGCAGCTTCCAGTTCACGCCGGGCAAGCACACGCTCAGGCTCGTCTGCGTCGGCCGCAACCCGCTCTCCAAGGGTCGGACTGTCGGTCTGGACTCCATCCGCCTCCGCGAACGCTGGGACAAGAAACGCAAGCCGCTGTCATGAGACAAATTGACGCTACGATCTCACGGCTCCGACCGGATCGTGATTGTGTGGCGTACCGGGACGAAGGCCTTGGTCACCGTTGCGGCCAGCGGGGTTCGGACTTTCTCGGTCAGAGCGGCGGTCATTGTCATATCGGCGTGGCCTTCCGGGCCGTGGAAGAGGTCCTTGACCTGTCGAGTCTCGTAGGCCTGCTTCCTGGCGACCGCTTCATCGACCGCTTTGAACGCCTCGCTGAACGGATTAGTTTCGAAATCCGCCGCGAGGTTCACTCCTTTGGCAAGGGTTGCAGCGGTGTACGTCTTTGACGTTTCGCCCCAGGTCACGCGGTAGTTGCCCGGCGGAGCGTTGGGGACGACGAGCAGGAATCGATTCAGCTTGGCGTTGAAGGGGACCAGTTCCATGCCCGAACGGATGCTGCCGTCGTTGTCGATCGCACCGGCGGCGCAGAACGGATACCGGCTGCTCTCGATCTCGATCCGGCCCGGCTCAGCGGTCAGGACGCGGTGGCCCTCGGAGGCGGTCGCTTTGCCGTCCGCGAGGTTCACGGTGATCGTGCCGATCCGGCCGTCCAGGCCCATCGCTGTGAGGAAGGCGTACGCCATGACGAGTTGGCCCGCCCAGCCGGGATGGACGCCGTCTTTGCCTGCGATCATGTAGTCGTCGCCGAACCGCTTCTTGCCCTCGAACCCGCCGACCAGCATCGGGGTGAACACGTCGGCGAATCCGACCTGTTCGTCGTTGGCCACGGATAGTCCGATGTTGCGAAACTCCGCGAGGCTCTGGTTGAGGTCGTCGATGGTGCCCTTGGCCTGCTTGACCCAGGCCGGCATCTTGCCGACGGTGCCCGCCGACCCCTGGATTACGCGCACGCCGCGGTCTTTGAACTTGCGGACGGTCGCGGCCGACGTCTCGCGATACTCCTGACCCCACTCGGCCTCGTAGGGCTGGTAGCGGTGGTCGTTCATGCCGTAGCAGGTGGTCGCGATCGTGGGTTCGAATCGCAGCACGTCGTTCTCCATCCGGGCGAGAAGACCCGGGGCCCGCTCGCCGCTCCAGCCGAACTGGCGGACGGTGACGCCCAACTGCGGCACGCACACGGTCAGGTACGTCTCCATGATCCGCGAGTACATCTTCTGCTCGGTGATCGAATCGCCGCAGATGGCGAGGCGGTCGCCGGGTTTGAGGAGCAATTCCTGCGCCACAGGGGCCTTGATGAGCTTGTAGCTCGAGAAGTACGGATCGGAGGGGAGCGGCTGGAGCTGCTGGGCACAGAGGGGCGCCACCAGAGCGGCCACGACGATGAGGAGTGTCATGTGCTTTTTCATGGCTGTCACTATAGTCTGGTCCTGAGTCTGTGACAAGCCCAAACAGCAAGATGTGCGGCCCCCGCCCGCCCCATACGTCGCCTCCGTGGAAGAACCATCGCCTCACGGCGTCATCGCGAACAACGGTCCGTTTGCGTCCAAGGCCTGGGGGATTGAAAGTCGTCGCCCGGACGACTCGTTTCTTGCCGATTTTTTTGCTTGATCTGGATTTGCCGCAGAGGTATAAGCGAACGTATGGAAAACTCAAAAACACAATCAAGCGATCGTTCGTCCCGTCGAGAATTCCTCAAAACCTCCAGTGCCGTCACGATCGGCAGCGCGTTTGCGAGTCCCTTGATCCTGACTCGCAACGCCTCCGCGGCCTCGGGCAGCGGCGTCCTCAAAGTCGGCCTCATCGGCTGCGGAGGACGCGGCACCGGCGCCGCGGCGCAGGCGCTGTCCACCGGTTCTGACGTGGTCCTGACCGCCATGGGCGACAGCTTCATGGAGCGCGTCAAGGGCAGTCGCAAGAGCCTGGCCAGCGACGAGAATTTCGGGTCGCGCGTCCGGGTGCCCGATGAGGCCTGTTTCGCGGGCCTGGACAATTTCCAGAAGGTGATCGACAGCGGCGTGGACGTCGTGCTGCTGGCCGCGCCTCCAGGGTTCCGCCCGCAGCATCTGAAGGCCGCGGTCGAGGCAGGCAAGCACATCTTCTGCGAGAAGCCCATGGCCACCGACGCCCCCGGCGTGCGCAGCGTCCTGGAGTCGGCAGCCAAGGCCAAGCAGAAGAACCTCGCGCTCGTCGCAGGTTTCTGCTGGCGGTATCACCTGGCCCGCCGCGCCTTCTACGAGAAGATCCATCAAGGCGCCCTCGGCCAGATTCGCGCTGTGTACGCCACGTACCTGGCCAGCCCGGTCAAGCCCATGCCGCCCGCCAGCTCTCGTCCGGCCGGCATGAGCGACGTCGAGTGGCAGCTTCGCAACTGGTATAACTTCGTCTGGCTCAGCGGCGATGGTCTTGTCGAGCAGGCCTGTCACAGCGTGGACAAGATCGCCTGGGCGATGAAGGACGTTCCGCCTCTGAAAGCGGTGGCCACCGGCGGCCGCCAGTTCCCCAACCACGAAGGCAACATCTACGACCACATCGACGTCTTCTACGAGTATGCGGACGGCGTGCGGGCGTTCATGGCCCAGCGCCAGATCCACAACTGCTACAGCGACAACTCGGACTTCGTCATGGGCAGCGACGGCGTGGGCACCATCAAGGGCTGGGCCGACCCGGTCATCACAGGCAAGCAGACCTGGCGCTACACCGGCCCCAAGTCCGACATGTACCAGGTCGAGCACAACGAGCTGTTCGAATCCATCCGCAAAGGCCAGCCCATCAACGACGGCATCTGGATGGCCCACAGCACGATGATGGCGATCATGGGACGCATGGCGGCCTACACAGGCAAAGAGATCACCTGGGACATGGCCATGAATTCCCAGGAGAAGCTCGTCCCCGACGACCTGACCTGGAACATGACTCTGCCGATCAAGCCCATCGCCATGCCGGGCACGACGGAATTCATCTGATCTCGCCGATCTCTTCCGGCCGGATCTCGTCACAGACAAACCAGCGGGGCCCTCGTCCAACGGACCAGGGCCCCGCGTTCGTTATGACCGGGCCTCCGCAAGAAGGGCCATCAGGACGGTCCCTGCCGCTCCGACAACGACCGCGGTCACGATACCCTTCCAGCGACGAGCCCTCGCCTTTGCCTTTTCCTCCTGAGAAGTGGGCACGCACTGTTCGAGCATCCAGCACATCTTGTGCATCACCGCCGCGCACACCCCCAGGAAAGCGACTGCCACAATCGTCTTGATCACCACGGCGAACCTCCCACGGGAGACGATCCACATTCGCACACGTCTTTCAGATGGCGATGGAGCGGTCTCGACGCCAACCGACACGGTTCATCCGATGGAAGCGTATCCCGATTCCTGATCGCCGGTGATCGCGGCGCGCAGCAGAGAGTCCCGGCTGATCATGCCCAGGAACGTGCCGTCGGGATCGACCACCGGCAGACGCTTGAGGTTGTTCTTGAGCATCCGATCCACCGCGTGCGACAAGGGGCTGTCTTCCGCGATCGTGATGACAGGCTGGGTCATGATCTGTTCGGCCCGCGTGTCGGCCATCTCTTTGAGAACCGCGTCGAGATTCTCTTGTCCCAATTGCTGCATCAGGCCCAAGCGCACGGGCATCTTGCCGCGAGAGATCAGGTCTCCCTGGGTGATGACGCCGATGGGCCTGTCGAGGTCATCCACCGCCGGGATGCCATTGAACCCGCCCGACAGCAGCATTCGAACCACGTTGCTGACGGGGGTCGTCGCGTGGACCTTCTGAGGGGAAGGCGTCATGACATCCCGCACCTGAAGGCGTCTGGGAATCAGGTGCTTCCGCGTTCTGTGCGAAACGACGGCCAGATCGCCGTTTTCATAACAGCCGGCAACCCACGGACGACCGTGCAGCGGGCGGCCAGCTTCAAGTCTCGCACGAACGCCAGAATCGCCTCGGACAGCGGCTTGCCCCGCCAACGGATCTCTTCGCTGGTATGAACCTGAATTACCCTGTAGTTCATCGTAAACCGAACCTCTCTACAGCACCTTGGCCAGCCACAGTCCCACCAGGACCATCGCCAGTCCGCCGGCATTGTTGGCCACGAGATTGACCCCCGCCAGGGACCGGAATCCCGCGTCCGCGACACTTACCGTCTCGACGGCAAAGCTGGAAAACGTCGTCAGCGCCCCGAGAAAACCGGTGACAAAGAACAGGCGCACCGACGGCGTCAGCCAGGCCGTCCGCTCGGCCAGACCGAAGACCAGGCCGATCAGGAAGCACCCGACCATGTTTACGATGAGCGTGCCCCAGGGGAATCCGCTCCCCCAGAGTCTGGTCGCCAACAGGTTCACACCATACCGACTGGCGGCGCCGAGGCATCCGCCACACATGACCAATACGAGCTTTTCCAAGCAACACCTGCCGAAACATTCCAACTACACGGAATTCATTTCTTCACAATCCACATCCTGCGCGGTTTTGGGACGCGGAATGCGAGGGAGTGCGAAAAACGCCTTGGATCGTTGAGGGAATCCGATTTGGCAAGACGCGCATCTGACTTCTCCTTTCGATACCTGCCTTGGGGAAGCCGTCTGACGCTCGTTCAGGACGTTCCCGCCAGGATGTTCAAGTCTTGGTAGGAGTCATCAGCCCAGACAATCGATCGGTTTCGGTGAACTCCATCACCTCTCGGGAGATACCTTCCGAGTCAAATGCTCGTGTACTCTACGCGATGCGCAAAGTCGTGTCAACAGCTCCAGAGCGACGTTCCAGGGATGGTTCATCGGGGTATCCCGAGCTTCCGATTCTCTGGTGTTCCTGGCGGCTTGGCGAGAGGGGTTTTGACGATGGCGTGCTCCGCGCCTCCCGAGGGGGAGAGCGGAGCACGCCGCGTGAATCGGTCATGGCTTGGAGCGGCCGTAGCCGATGTCGTCGATGAAGATCGTGCCTGCGCCGCCGGGAGTCGGAGCGGCCTTGCTGCCGACGCCGACGGTCATCGATTTGATCGCGGTGGTCTTCACGCCGGCCGAGGTGAACTCGCTCAGCGGGATCTTCCACTGATTCCATCGCGGCCTGGCGGTCGCCATCGGGTCGGGATGGACTACGGTCTTGGACTTGCCGGCGGTGTCCTTGATCGTGACATACAGGCCCTCCATCGAATTGCCCGTTGGCTGGGCGACGCCGATCTCGGCCACCTGCCACGCGCCCGCGACGGCGCCGCTGAAGGAGACGTTGGAGAACTCCGCGCCGGTGGCGAGGTTTGCGTTGTGGCTGCACAGGGCCAGGCCGATCAGGACCGGGCCGTTCATCGTGATCGTCTGAGCGGCGCCCAATTGCGTCCAGGCCTTGCCGTCGGGGGAGATCGAACCGGTGAAGCTGTTGCCGCTGCGTTCGACCTTCACCCAGTAGGGAGCGGCCACGACCGCGCCGGGGTTGTCGTCGTTGGACGACGCGCCGCCGATGACGAGTCTGCGCTGGAAGCTGGCGCCGTTGCCTGCGCCGGCGCCGCCGGGCGTGAGGGCCATGAAGGCATGGTTCGACCCGGGCTCGGTGCTCTGGCGGATCATGACGCCGGCTTTGGCCCAGGCGTGGCTGTCGCCGATGCCCTCGACCCGGGCGATCATCGCGCCGTTGCCGGTGAGGGTCTTGTAGGCGAAGCGGAACTGGTCGGAGGCGTCCCAGATGTCCGTGCCGATCGCGTTCATCAGGATTTTGTCGGCGGTTTCTGCGAAGGCCGGCGTGCGGCCCTGGAAGTACAGGGTCAGCGTGTCGGCGCCGTGGACGGCCCAGTTCTGCGCCGGATCGAAGGTGCGTTCGGCTTCCGAGAGGTAAGGGGCCGCCGCGTTGTTGTAGGCCAGGGGCATCGACTGTTTGCCGCCGCGGACGGTTGTCCTCTCGGCAAAGGGGGCGATGTCGTATCCGACCTGCGAACCGCTGGCCTGCGTCGTCACGCCGTCGATCCAGGCGTCGTAGATCCGGCGGTCGTCGTCGTTGTAGCTCTCCATGTCGTCGACGGCCGCGTACTCCTGGGTCGTGAAGCTCCAGACGTCGCCTTCATAGGGCCCCGAGCCGCCGAGCTCGTTGATCTTCCAGAAGTAGGTCGTTCCGAAATCCATCGAAGCCGGCGCGTAGCTGTGTTCGGACACCGTGCCCGCCAGGGGCAGGGCGGTATTGTCGACGCCGAAGTAGACTTCGTGCGAAGTCGCCTCGCGTCCAGGACGCCAGTTCAAGCTCGCTTCGACGGCGACGTTCGTCGCGGCGTCCGCCGGCTGCGGCTCGCGGGCCTGTACCGGGACGTAGAAGAATCGGACCTCGCTCAGGCCCGTCTGCGGCGTCAGGTTGCCCCAGGACTGGGTGATCGTGAGCTTGACGAACTTGGCGGTGGCCCCGCCGAGATCGACGACGGTGTTGGCGGTGTAGGACGCCGATCCGGTCGCCTGCGCGAACTCGGGGATTCCCTCCAGCGCCGTCCAGGCGACGCCGTCGACGGAGCATTCAATCGTGACGTTGCGGGCCCCGAAGCCGACGATTCCCTCGATCGGCTGATTCGAGTTCCACACCCACATCTCGTGGAGTTTGTAGACCTTGTCGAACTCGTACTGGATCCAGTGTGGCTGAGGGCCGCTGGTCATCCACATGGTCGTCAGGTCCGTAGAGTGCGCGTCTGTCGGGCTGAGGCCCGACCGGTTGATCGTGTTCTGCGGCGTCGCGCCGGGTTGGACGCTGGAGGCCTTGGCCGCGGTCGGCGTGACGGGATACCCGAACGGCTCGACGGTGAAGCTCCAGACTTTGCCCTTGTAGATCGTGTTGTCGGGCGCCGCGTTGACCTCGTCCACCCGCCAGAAATAGGTCTGGCCATAGTCGAGAGGCTCGGATGGGGAGTAGGTCGTCTGGTTCTGGCCCTGGCTGGCCAGTACGCCCAGGGGCGCGGTCCTGCCAGCGTCGTTGACGTCGCTGAGCGAAGTCCCGAAGTACACGTCGTGCGAAGCCGCATATTCTCCGGCGGTCCAGCCCAGCGTCACGTCGCGCGGCACGTCGGTCGCTTCGTCGGCCGGGATCGGCGCGGTCGCCCGCCCGGGCCCGCCGGGACCTTTCATCAGCGTGCGAATCTCCGCCTCCGTCAACGCCCTGCGGAAGAGCCACACGTCGTCGATCTCGCCGCGGAACCAGTCGCCGCTGGCGTTGAAGACGTTGCCTGCGATGCTGAAGAAGAAGCTGGATGTGCCGCTGCCCATGCCGTTCTTGTCGCTGGCGACCTCCTGGCCGTCGATGTAGAGCGAGACTCTCGTCCGATCGCCCGCCAGGGCGACGTGGTGCCAGGATGGATACGTGAAGCCCCAGTTGGCGCCGATGAAGGCCCAGTTGTTGCCCGCCATCCAGGTGCCGAATTGCCCGCCGCTTTCGGTGGTGAAGCCCAGCTCGACCAGATCGTTCTGCCCGAAGACGCTGGAATAGACCCCGGTGCTGCTGGCGCTGATCCAGCCGGCCATGGTGAAGGCGGTCAGGCCGTTGAGCAGGCTCTTGCCGGTGCCGACGTAGGCGTTGGTCCCGTTGAACTGCAGCGCGGACCCGTGGACGCCGGGGACCCACGTCGCGCCGCCATTGATCGTGCCGTGGTTGCCGTTGGGCGAGCCGTCGGTCGCGACCGTGCCGGCGCCTTCGTCGAACGACCACCAGCCGACCAACGCGGGATCTCTCGTCGGGTCGAATGCGCCGAAGGCCGCACACGTAAAGAGCAGAGTGAATGACGCCGCCAGGAGAGCCGGGAACGATTTTCTACACATGACAATCCTCCTTCTATGAGATGGCACGCCGCCAGTAGTCATGAACCGAACTGTTCACGCGTCCGTGAAATGCCGAAAGCAGGTCTCGCCAATCCGTTCCCAAGGACACACCTTCCTCGCTGGCCGGTCCTCGGACCTGTCCGGCTCGACCGCTTCCGAACGCCTTCATTAGACCAGAATCGCCCGAGCGGAGCAAGGGGAAATCGGGGGGCTTGGGCGCTATGAGCAGATTCTCTGCAGGTCCGCCATCGTCAGTTGACTGAGGCGGTCGACTATCTTGTCCGCTTGCTTGAGCTGGGCGGCTTCGTAGGTGTTGGTCACCGCGACGGTTTTCATGCCGGCGGCGCGGGCGGCCTTGAGCCCCCAGTGCGAGTCTTCGATGACGATGCAGGATTCCGACGCGATCAGGTCGGGCCAGATGTCGTTGAGCTTCTGGAGAGTCAGGAGAAATCCCTCGGGGTCGGGCTTGCCACGATGGACGTCCTCCGCCGAGACGATCACGTCGAAGCGACTCCGCAGCGTCGCCTCTTCGAGGAGCAACTCGATCTCCGGTCGAAGGGCCCCCGAGCAGATGGCGATCGGGATCTGCGCCCCGGCCAGCAGATCGAGAAACTCCCGCACGCCTTCGATGATCCGGCCCTCGGTGCGGGCCAGTTGTTCGAAAATCCGTGTCTTCTGCTGGATCAGAGCGGGAACCTGGGCTTCTTGGATACGCAGTCGCCCTTCGCCGATCAGGGTCTTGAAGCAGTCCTTGTCGGACATGCCCAGATAGTCTTTGTAGTACTCGGTCTTGGACAGTTCAAAGCCATGGGGGGCCAGCACCGCGTTGAACGCGCGGAAGTGCAGGATCTCGGAATCCGTGATCACCCCGTCAAAATCGAAAATCACAGCTCGAAGCATCGGGTCTCAGTCCGGCACAGGACCGGTCCTATTCGTCCCATCTGTCCTATCGGTCTTACACCTCCGGCACCGGCCCGACGAGCGCGTCGTAATCGCTGAACGTCGACTTGTCGCCCTGTCGGACGAGTTCGGTCAACGCCTTGATCTTCGGAGCGTTCTTCTCGACGTATCGGCGGGCCATCATCAGCTTTCGCTGCTTCATCGAAACGGTCTGGCCGTTCTTGGAGCTGCCGTCGGTGGCGACCGGCACGCTCATCTCGACCTTCGTGCTGGCCTGGCCGCAGAACAGATAGCCATTGATCAGATCGATTGCGACGTCGACCAGCGCCCGGCCGTGAAGGTCCATGTACTCGTTGCCCTGTGCTTTCGTGAACTCGACGGCCGCCATCAACTGCTGCGTGCCCTCGGTCAGTTTGGCCAGCAGATCGCTAACCTGCGGCTCGTAGGGCAGGGCGGCCAGTTCCGCCAGATACTTCTCCGCCGTGCCGCTGCAGACGCCGCGGACCGCCGCGACGACCTGCAACTGGCTGGTGCCCTCGTAGATCGTCGTAATACGCGCGTCGCGGGCATGACGCTCGCAGGCGTAATCCCGCATGAAACCGCTGCCGCCGAGGACCTGGATCGAGTCGTAGGCGACGCGGTTGCACATCTCGGTGCAGTAGTACTTGCTCATCGGGGTCAGCATGCCGGCGTATCGCTTGTAGACGCGAGCGTTGTCCTTGAGCTTCTTGGCCGCGTCCTTGTCGGCGGGCGGATTGTTCTCGATCTGGTTGTTGTAGGCGAGGGCCAGATCCACGACCCGTGAGGTGTCATAGAGCAGGGCGCGTCCGGCCTCGATCGTGGTCTTCATGTCGATCAGGAGGTCTCGCACGGCCGGCAGCTTCTCAATGGCGACGGAGAACTGCTTGCGGCTGGCGGCATAGTCCCGGGCGATCCGGTAGGTGGCCTCCGCGATACCGACGCCCTGGGAGGCGATCCCGATTCTCGCGCCGTTCATCAGGGTCATGACATAGGGCACGAGGCCGCGTTGCCGTTCGCCGATCAGCAGGGCGGGGGTGTGGTCGAAGAAGATTTCGCAGGTGGGCGAGCCGTGGATGCCCAGCTTGTCTTCGAGCCGACGGATGTGGACGGTCGGGCCGGGTTCGCACAAGAGCAGGCTCAGGCCCATGCCGCCGCTGCGGTCGGGCTCGCTGCGCGACAGGACCAGCAGCACCTCGCCGCAGCCGTTGGTGATGAACCGCTTGACGCCGTGGAGGAACCAATTGCCCTGACTGTCCTGGTAGGCTCGCAGCTTGACCGCCTGGAGGTCCGAGCCGGCGTCGGGTTCGGTGAGCACCATTGCGCCGGTGACTTTGCCTTCGGCGAACAGCGGCAGGTACTTCCGCTTGATCTCTTCGGAGGCGAAGGCGTTGATCGTCTCGGCGATGCCCTGGAGTCCGAAGATGTTCATTAACGAGGCGTCGGCACGCGAGAGGATCTCGTTGGCCATGGAGTAGACCAGGTTTGGAAAGTTCAGGCCGCCGAACCGGTGGGGCAGGGTGAAGCCCATCACCTGAGCCTGGGCCAGCTTCTCGATATCTTCCGCGATGCCCTTGGGCCGGGTGACCGAGCCGTCGGCGTTCAGCGTGTTGCCCTCGCGGTCCACAGCCTCGGCCCGCGGTGCGATGAAGTCGGCGCAGAGCTCGCCGAGCGAGTCCAGCACCATCTCGTAGTTTCGAATCGCCTCGTCGGCGCTGCCCGGCGCGTAGTCGAACTCCTTCGCAAAGCGGTAGCCTTCCTCGAAGGCCTCCGCCAGCGGCGCCAAGTCGATGTGCCTGAACAAGAATCGAATATCGTCGTTATCCCTGTAGAAGTTGCCCATGCCTCGTCCTGAGAATTTCAAATCTCAAATTTCAAATCTCAAATTGCAGACCGCAGACCGCGGTGTCAGTCCTTGATTCCCTTCTCTTTGATCGCTCGGATCATCCGCGGCACGACTTCGTTGAGGTCGCCCAGGATCTTGTAGTGGGCGACGCTGAAGATCGGCGCGTCGGGATCGTTGTTGATCGCGACGATCTTCTGGCTGCCGGTCATGCCCGCCTGGTGCTGGATCGCGCCGCTGATGCCGACCGCGATGTACAGGCTCGGCCGGACGGTGGTGCCGGTCTGGCCGATCTGGTGATCGTGGTCGATATAGCCCAGGTCGACCGCGGCGCGCGTCGCGCCGGGGGCCGCTCCCAGGCAGTTCGCCAGGTCCCAGACCAGCCTAAAGTTCTCCTTGCTCCCGACGCCTGCGCCGCCGGCGACGATGATTCTCGCGGCCTTCAGATCGACCTTCTTGGCCCGCGTGTGCTGCTGGAGAATCTCGATGGGCAGATCCTCCGGCGCCAGGGCGACGCTTTCCGTGACGATCTCGCCCTTGCGTTTGGCCTTGGGCTCGGGCATCGGCATGACGCCCTCGCGGACGGTCGCCATCTGCGGCCAGCGGTCGAAGTTGATGATCGTGGCGATGATGTTGCCGCCGAACGCGGGACGAATCTGGAACAAGAGGTTCTTGTGGACCTCGCCGGTCTTGGCGATCTCGTGATCGCCGATCTGGAGGTCCGTGCAGTCGGCGGTCAGACCCGCCTTGGCGGCGCTGGCGATCCGCGGTGCCAGATCCCGGCCGGCGACGGTGGCTCCGTAGAGCACCACCTGCGGCTTGTGCTTGTGGATCAGGTTCAGGATGACCTTCGCATAGCTTGTGGTCTGGTAGGCTCCCAGCAGCGGGTTCTCGACGAGATACACCTTATCCGCCCCGTGCTTGACCAGCTTGCTCGCCAGTTTCTGGACGCCGTTGCCCAGCAGCACGGCCGCCATCTTCACCTGCAACGTATCGGCCAGGTGCCTCGCCTTGCTCATCAGCTCCAGCGGCGTATCCTCCAGCCGCCCGCCATGCTGCTCGGCGAACACCCACACTTCCCCTTGTCTGTTGACTTCAATCATGTGTGACTTCTCGTCGTCCTTTCGTCGTCGTTGATTCCGTCTCTCGATCTACCGAGAGAAAGCATATCAGAAGACATTCGTCCTCATGTCAGCCCTGCACAGTTGCTGATCCTTGGGGGCCAGCCCCCAAACCCCCGGCATTTTTCGCTTTGGGCCAATGGCACGATATTGGAGGGCGGATCCCCCCATATGCCTTGCTGCTTCCGGGGATTTCCGGTAGTCTATGGTTGCTGCTGCGGAGGGTAGGGCTCTGCTGGCAAACACCCCGAGCGCCGCGGCAGTCCAGTGGCACAGGCGATGCTGTCAAAGCGGAGGCATCGCCCTGCCTCAGTGCTATGGTGCTGCTGGCACAAAGCGTAAAATGCCAGGGGTCCGGGGACAGAGTCCCCGAGAGACTCCGGACATTCGATCTGCGTTTGGGGTCGTTTGTGCTCATGCCTGCCTTGCACTGCCGTGTGCTACGATGGTTTACGCGATGATCTTGTCCTGGAGCAGCTCGTGGATCATGGCTGCGACGCCTTCTTCCGTCGGGGCGATCTCCTTGCTCTCCTTGGCGGCCAGCACGACGCTCTGTATCCGATGGACCTTCGTCGGCGAGCCGCTCCGGCCGCACCAGGTGAGGTCCGCGTTCAGGCCGGTCAGGTCCCACTGCTGGATCAACAGACCCCGCTGAGCCAGTGCGTCCGCCTGCTGCCTGGCCAGGCTCTTGATCGCAGCTTCGTCCGCGGTCGGGTTGGCGGCCTTGACGCTCTGCTCGATCTCGGCCGGCGTCTTGGCGTTCTTGTACTTCATCATCTGCCTGGCGGCGGCCACGCGGGGCTCGCCTGCGTCGCCGGTGACGGTCAACAGCACAGGCAGGGGCGCCCGAACGAGCTGCCAGCCGTTGCCGATGTTGCGTCGGGCGGTGATCTTGCGGCCCTCCAGGGACTCCAACGCTTCGACGTAGGTGACCTGGGTGATCCCCAGCTTCTCCGCGAGCTGCGGGCCCACCTGGGCGGTGTCGCCGTCGATGGCCTGGCGGCCGCACAGGACGATGTCGTAGTCCAGCTTGCGGACGGCGCAGCTCAGGATATAGCTGGTCGCCAGGGTATCGCTGGCGGCGGCCCTTGAGTCGGTTATGAGAATGGCTTCGTCGGCCCCGCGATAGAGGGCGTCCCGCAGGATCTTCGTCGCACCAGGCAGGCCCATCGTGATGACGGTGACCCGGCCGCCGAAGCGATCCTTGATTCGCAACGCCATTTCGAGGGCGTTGAGGTCTTCCGGATTGAAAATGGCCGGCAGCGCCGAGCGGTTCACCGTGCCGTCGTCGTTCATGACTTGGCCGGTGATCCTGTGTGTGTCCGGCACCTGCTTGGCCAGCACTACGCAGTTATACCCCACCTATGGTCTCCTATGCTGTTGTTGCTCAATTGAGGTTTTCGAAAGGCCATAGTGTATCGAACAGGACGCCAAGGTCAACTCAAAAAGCGCCCTGCGGGACCCCCGGGTTGCCGGACGCCGCATCAAAAAAGGTAAACCCACGCGGGAAATCCGCCGAAAGAATAGATCTCTGGAATGCCCTTTGTGTGGAAGAATGATGGAAAAATGGTTTGACTTCGGTGCCGATAACTTCATAATAGCCATCGCGGCGACGGTGGTTTTATCGGGTGCGTCTATCGGAGCTGAAGTCGAGTCTCTGATCGAAAGGATGCGGCCCCCGGGTGGCCCGGGGGATTGTGAATGAGTACTGAGACCTCTTACGACACGCTGTTCGGACGGATGGCGGTGGATCAGGGGCTCTGTACGGACGAAGAACTCCGCCGAGCCGTACAAGAGTACAAGGAACGCCGCAAAAAAGACCCGCTGATGCTCCAGGATCTGATGGTTCAGCTTGGCTACCTCACGGCAGGCCAGGCGGAACGGCTCAAGACCAGCCTCAAAGAGAGCAAGGCCGTCGCCACGCAAATCCCCGGCTTCAAGATCCTCGGTAAGCTCGGGGCCGGCGCGATGGCCGTCGTGTACAAGGGCAAGCAGCTCAGTCTCAACCGCAGCGTCGCGATCAAGGTCCTGCCGCGACGGTTCAGTGAGAATCCCGAGTACGTCCAGCGGTTCTACAAGGAAGGGCAGGCAGCAGGCAAGCTCAACCACCCGAACATCGTCCAGGCCATCGACGTCGGCGAGGCCGGCGGGTACCACTACTTCGTCATGGAGTATGTCGAAGGCAAGACGATCGCCGACGACATCAGCAACGGCCACCTTTTCGGCGAGCAGGAGGCGATCGCGATCATCATTCAGGTCTGCCACGCGCTCCAGCACGCCCACGCCCACGGCCTGGTCCACCGCGACGTCAAGCCCAAGAACATCATGATCAACACGCAGGGCGTCGTGAAGCTGGCCGATATGGGTCTGGCCCGCGAGACGACCGACATCGAGGCCGCCCAGAGCGAAGAGGGCAAGGCCTACGGCACCCCGTACTACATCGCCCCCGAACAGATCCGCGGCAAGATCGACATCGACGGTCGGGCCGACATCTACGGCCTGGGCGCCACCTTCTACCACATGGTCACCGGCAAGGTCCCCTTCACCGGCGCCGATTCTTCCGAGATCATGAAGCGTCATCTCCGCGAGAAGCTCGTTCCGCCGGACCACATCAACACGTCCCTCTCGGCCGGCGTCTCCGAGGTCATCGAGATCATGATGGCCAAGCGCCGCGAGGACCGCTACAACAACGTCGAAGAGCTGCTGATGGACCTCGAAGCCCTCCGCCAGGGACACCCGCCCATCCAGGCGCACAAGCGGTTCGACGTCTCGATGCTCGAAAAGCTCGAAGACGGCGAAACCGTCGAGGCGGAAGAGTCCGCGGACACCGACGAGATCATCACCCGCTACCGCCTCTACCTCCTGATCCTCGGCGCGATCTCCTTCTTCGCGATTCTGATCATCATCGCCATGCTGGTCCTGTGACCCAGTGCGGCGTTGCTCGTCGTTTGCCTCCTGAATGGGATTCGATACGTTCGTCGTGACGCCGCAAGTCGCCTCTTCACAAGTTGTGCCTGATGGACATGTTCGTATTCCATGCTATGGTTCTACCCATGGGCTCTCGTCTTCTTTCACCAGTGATACGCACGAAATCGTCAATCCTGATGCAGGGGTTATGAGAGGCGTCGGCTAAGCGTGCCCAAAGGGAGCCCACGCGACCAGCCCGAATACGCCCTCACGCACATCGTGGGTCTGGCGGCGCCGGTCTAGGGGACCGAGGATGACCGGACGAGCCGCAGGTCGTCAACATAGAGTCGCCCCTTCTCGCCGGGAAGCGGATTCTCCCGGTCGCCCACCCCGAGATACACCTTTTTGACACGGGCGAGATCCACATTCGGGAAGTCGCCCAAGGGGATCTCCCACCGGGCCCACTTGACAGCGGCCGCGACGGCTGGCTCGGGGTGCGCCGCGAATGCAGCTTGCCCGGAGGTGTCTTCGAGGCCGAGGTAGAGGCGAGCGGATTGGTCGGTCGCTGAACCGCGGACGTACAGTACGATCGCATTGACGTCGTGGGCCGTCCAATCCTGGGCGACTTCGAACGTCCGCTCGGTTTCACTATGGTATGGCGGATCAGCGTTGTTGTACTCGAGTGGCATGGCTTGCTGTCCGCCGTGCACGAACTGGCGTTCGGCAAAGGGGGACTCCATATAGCCAACCGTGGCGCCGGTGGCATTGGTCCACCCATCGAGCCAGGTCTCGAAGATCCGCGTACCTTCGTTCTCCTGGTCATTGTAGCTCTCGAAATCGTCCACAGGCAGGAAGGTGGCGAATCGCCAGACCGGGCCGGGGCGAACGACGCCGGCGGCGGTGATTGCGTCGACGCGCCAGAAATAGACCGTTGCAGGCTCGAGATTTCCCGGGACACAAGTCGTCTGGTTGGTTTCGCCATGATTCGCCTCGGCGGTCCCTTGGCTGACCGCCGCGAGGCTGTCACTGAGGTAGACCTGATGCTTCGTGGCCATTTGCCCCGGCAGCCAGGAGAGAACGGGCACCGAGGCGACTTCATTGTCGCCATCCGGCGGGTCGGGGTTGTAGGCGGCCAGGGATTGCGCCGTGGCGTTCCAATGCGGCCCCACGCAGTACAGGAACTTGTTCGATCGTATCAGCAGGCGGTTTCCGACAACGGCCGGACTGGCGTCGAAGACGCCGCGGTCGGACAGGTCGTTCAGGGCCAGTTGCTGGAACTGCGGCCCGGCGGCCAGGACGAAGATCTTCCCGGTGCGGCCCACATAGTACAGCCGCCCGTCGGCCAAGACCGCCGATGCGTAGAATTGTCCGGCGCCTTGGAGCCGCTGTTCGTAAACCATGTCGCCGGTGGCGGCATTGACACAGTAGGCGACGTCACGTGAGTCGTGACCCCAGTACAAGTGCCCGTTCAGGTAGACCGGCGAGGAAACGTTGGACGCCATCTCACGGGTCCACAACCGGTGCGTTGCCGTCACATCGCCGCTGCCGCCGGCGCGGATGGCCACGGCGCCGACGCCCGAGCGCCCGCCCAGGCAATAGATAACGCCGTCGGCCGCGACCACGCTGGGCGCGATGTACCACTCGATATTGGTCTTACACGACCACAACGACTTGCCGGAAACGGGATCGAATGCCAGCACCTTGCCCAGGATCGGGACGATCAACTCCTCGCGGCCGGACGCCGCGGTCACCACCACCGGCGTGTTCCAGGCCTCGCGGATGCCGCCGACCCGCCATTTCTCGACGCCGGTCCTGCGGTCCAGGGCCGCCAGGGACTCGTTTTCTACGCTGGCGTTGATGAAGACCAGGTCTTTGTGCAGGACAGGCGAAGACCCGCTGCCCCAGCCGCTGGTCTTCGAGCCGACATTAGCATGCCAGAGCCGTCGGCCCTCATGATCGAAGGCAGAGACGCCGGACTTGCCAAAGAAGACATAGACTCCATCCGCGTCGGCGACGGGAGTGCTGGAGGCATAGCCGTGCTCGCGAACGTTGCTCTCCTCGGGGAGTATCGCGCTTAGGGTTTGGGTCCAGAGGATTCTGCCGTCGCTCAGACCCACGGCAGCCAGGTGTCGTTTGAGTTGCTGAAGGCTCCCGCCTGATTCACCTGGGACGCGATAGCCGGTATAGTAGGTCAGGTAGACATGGTTCCCAAAGACGATCGGGCTCGATGCTCCCGCGCCGGGCAGCGCCGTCTTCCAGGCGATGCCCTCGGTGGCGCTCCAGGATACAGGCAATCCCGTGGCGTCGCTTGCGCCCATACCGTCGGGGCCCCGAAAGCGAGACCAATCCGCTGTGACGTGGGTCTGCAAACAGGCGAGGAGTAACACCGTGCCGTACAATACCGATCTTGCTGCAATCATGGCAGTCTCCTGTTCATTGCTACCAGTTCGTGAAGCAACCTGTGTCCGTCCAAAGGCGTGATCCTCGGTAGATCTGCATGTCTCGCATGTGTTTCCAGGAGACGGCCCCATCCAGATACCCTACATGACCGCCGACAGCCCCGATTTGCTCGGAGGAAACGCCTTCGGAACTCGTATTTCCCGCATCGCCGGCTTCCAGGATCGCCCCTCTGGCTCCGTGTGGAGCGAAGGTCTTCATCTCGCCGGTAGACCAGGCGTTGAGTTCCGTCACCAAGGGCTTTGAGGAGGAATCGAATGACCTCTGCGGCGATACCCATTCCGCTGTCGCCGGCCCCACCAGCGGCCAGGGCGTGCCCTTGTGTCCGCCAAGGTAATTGTACCCGAGCACATACCCGTACTCCTGGCCCCCAAGGACATAGTACCAGCCGCCGGGCTCATTGAAGGGTTTGCCAAGCCAAGGGCACGAGAGGCAGCGTTCATCGCCGATGATCTCCACCATCGCATTACGCATCTTCCGGGAGAGGATCGGAGTATGTTCGTCTTCCACCTCTCGCGCATCCGACAGGCCGGAGGGAAGATACTCTCGATGGTCGCCGGCATAGACCTGGATGCCGGCGAGGAACTGCCGGATGTTCCCCATGCAGGCCACTCGTCGGGCTCTCTCCTTGGCTATGCCCAGCACCGGGATAAGCAGACCCATCAGAAGTGCGATCATCGCAATCACGACGAGCAACTCGGTCAGCGTGAAACCGATCCTATCACGTCGAACACGCATCGTGCCCCTTCGTGGCTTCTCTTCCGATCCTAACCGAAATGCCGCATCCTCATAGCCTGGGAGGCATCTCCCTGCTCTACGCCATGCCGACCGGCATCCCTGTCTGACGTCGCTGGCCCGGGCTGCTGGGCTCGTCCGGTCATTATACAGCGCCGACCCGCGTGACACCCAACTTCTTGTCGCAGGAATTGACTCTGGGCTTCTCGGTCGTAGACGGCGGTTATCGGGCCCTTACATGAATGCGGCGGTTGTAGCCAAGCCGTGGGGCGGGGGAGTCGATATAATGGAGGTATGGTCAAGGGCGGCGCCAATTTTTCATCCGAGGAGCTGGTGCGGGTCCTGAGTCATTACGACATCGGGATCGTGCACAAGGTCCAGGCTCTGTCTGTGGGCAACCGTCGGGCTCCCAAGGTGATCGTCACGGCAGACAAGGGGATGTTCCTGCTCAAACGCCGGCCCAAGGGGCGCGACGACCTGGAGAAGGTTGGCTTCGCCCACGCGGTGCAGAAGCATCTCGCCTCCAAGGCGTTTCCCGTCACCAGTCTGCTGGCGACCATGGACGAGCGGGTCACCGCCTTCAATATGGACAATCACGTCTACGAAGTCTTCCGGTTCGTCGAGGGCATCCGCTACGACGGCTCGCTCGAAGCGACCCGCGAGGCCGGACGGCAATTGGCGGTTTTTCACAAGGATTTGGTCGACTTCAAGGGAGGCGACGAGCCTTCGCCTTTGTGTTTTCACGACGCGGACCTAGTGCGCCGGCACCTGAAGCTGCTCAGTTCCGACAGACGCACGGAAGCGGCGCGCAGGATGCAAGCGGTGGCGGAGGAGCTGCTGCTGCGGTACGACAAGTCATGCGTTCGCGTGAATCAGCTCGGTTTTCGGGCATGGAAACGCCAGGTCGTCCATGGCGACTGGCACCCCGGAAACCTGCTGTTCGAGGGGCAGAAGGTCGTTGCGGTGGTCGATTTCGACTCGATTCGCTACTCGCCTGCGGTGACGGACCTGGCCAACGGCATGCTCCAGTTCTCGATCGTGGGCGACCGGCCCGACCCGACCCAATGGTCCGCGCACTTCGACCGTAACCGGCTGTTCGAGTTCTTCAACGGTTATCGGGAGGTCACGCGTCTGAGCGAGCGGAAGCGCTACGGCCTGATCGACATGATGATCGAGACGATGATCGCCGAGGCGGTGTTGCCGGTCGCGGCGACGGGTTTCTTCGGCCACCACAGCGGCCAGGCCTTCCTGGAGATGATCCTGCGTAAGACCAAGTGGCTCCGTCGGAGTCGCCGGGAACTTCGGGAAGTGATGATGACGTAGGCCGGCTGCGCCGGAAATCCGAAATCCGAAACTCGAAATTCGAAACAAATCCAAATGACCAAAGCTCGCATCTCAAAACCGGCGTATCGAATGGGCAAAAACGCTTCGGTCATTAGAGCCTCGTGTTTTGGATCTGTTTCGGTTTTCGACATTCGAATCTCGAATTTGGGGCCGCAGACGCGGTCCTGTAACGTCCGAGAATGTGATTGGCGGCATTCGATCTTGACCCCTATGGGGCGAATTGGGTAAAATAGGAGAAAGCGCAGGCGGAAGGGCCCTCAGCTCCCTGGGTCGCGAAGCCTTTCAGTAACCGCACAGAGTCGAATTGGAAGAGGCCGAAACGTGTCCACATCGAGAAGACTCCTGTCTGTTGTCGTCGCGGAAATGGTGCTGTGGTTCTTCAGTGTTCTATCGGGAGGCTCCTGGGGAGGTTGCGGCGGGGGAGGCGCCGTCGCCCAAGGGGCCGATTTTCTCGCTCTCGGCGACGTTCAGATTCAGACGCTCCCGGCCATCGTCATCAACGAACTGCACATCGATCCCGACGTCAAGACCGAGCAGGTCGAGTTCGTCGAACTGCACAACGCCGGGACGGTCGCGGTGGACCTGAGCGGCTGGCGGCTGGACGCAGGCGTGTTCTATACCTTCCCGGCGGGAACGAGGCTCTCTCCCGGTGGGTTTTTGATTGTAACGCAAAGTCCCGAGCAGGCGAAGGCCAAGTGGAGCACGCTGCGCCTCCCGGCGTACGCGTCGCTGGTTTTGGGACCGTTCGGCGGCAAGTTGGACAACGAAGGCGAGAGCATCGTCCTACGCAACGCGGCCGGCGAGATCGTCGACGAGGTCACGTACCAGCTTGGTTTTCCCTGGCCGACGGTGGGCGATCCGCTGACGACAGCCGGGACCGGGGCCTCGATGCAGTTGGTCGATCCCGCCTTCGACAACGACCTGGGCGGCAGTTGGCGGTCGGCGTTGCCGACTCCCGCGGCGGCCAACAGCGGTATCCTGTCCTCCAGTCTGCCTCCCCAGATCCGCCAGGTCCGGCACTCGCCGAAGCAGCCGGTCTCGGGCGAGGTCGTCACTATCACCGCCAAAGTCACCGACCCGGACGGAGTTCTGCGCGTCACCCTGCTATATCAGATCGTCGCTCCAGGCGCATACGTCGCTCTCCAGGATACAAGGTATGCCTCCAACTGGGTGTCGGCGCAGATGTATGACGACGGCCTGAACGGCGACGCGGCGGCCGACGACGGTATCTTCACGGTCCAGATCCCCGCCTCCGTGCAGGCGCACCGACAACTGGTCCGGTACAAGCTGCTCGCTCTGGACAATGGCGGCATGGCGGTCACCGTACCCTACGCGGACGACCCGCAGCCCAACTTCGCGTACTTCGTCTACGACGGCGTCCCCGCCTGGAAAGGGGCGGTTCGGTCGGGCCAGGCCGTCGTGGAGTACAGCGCCGAGACGATGAGGAGTCTGCCGGTCTACCACTTGGTCGCCAAGAAGCAGGACGTGCTCGACGCCTTCTACATGCCCGGCGCGCAGAAAGGGCAGTACGGTGGCAGCGACTATCCCTGGCGAGGCACGATCGTCTACGACGGCGAGGTCTACGACCACATCGGCTTCCGCGCCCGCGGCGGCGTCTGGCGGTACGCCATGGGTAAGAATATGCCAAAATTCGACCTCAACAGGGGACATTATTTCCAGGCCCGCGATGACTATGGCCAGGAATACAGCACCAAGTGGGCCAAGATCAATTTCTCCGCCTGCATCCAGCAGGGTGATTACCAGCATCGCGGCGAGCAGGGCATGTTCGAGGCCGCGGGTTTCAAGCTGTTCAATCTGATGGGTTGCCCTGCTTCCAAGACCCACTGGGTGCATTTCCGCGTGATCGACGAGGTCGCCGAGGTCGGTGCGACCCAGTATGAAGGCGATTTCTGGGGCCTGTACCTGAGCATCGAGCAGATGGACGGGCGATTCCTCGACGAGCACGGCCTGCCCGACGGGAATCTCTACAAGATGGACGCGGGGTCAGGGGACGCCGGCCCCGGCGGCGGAGCGCTGAACAACCAGGGTCCGACGCAGCCCAGCAACAACTCCGATCTTGTGGCGTTCGTCAACGCCTACCGGTCTCGCCCGCAGGAACCCTGGTGGCGGCAGAACGTCAATCTGCCTCCGTACTACGGATTCCGCTGCGTGGTCGAGGGCATCCACCACGGCGACATGGAGGGCGGCAAGAACTGGTTCTTCTACCACGATCCGATCACCAACCAGTGGAGCATTTTGCCCTGGGACCTGGACCTGACCTGGGCCAACAACATGTACGGCGGCGGCGCGGACGATTTCACCCGCAACGGCGTCTTCTCCAACGTCAACGCCAACCTCCTGATCGAGTACAACAATCGCCAGCGTGAGTTCTTCGATCTGCTGTACAACAGCGACCAGGGCTACCAGATGCTCGACGACTTGGCGAACATCATCGATCCGCCGACGGGCGGCCCGACCTTCGTCGGCGCCGACCGCGCGATGTGGGACTACAACCCGATCATGACCTCCGGCAACGTCAACGGGAGCAAATCCGGACAGGGCCGTTTCTACCAGCGAGCGACCACGAAGGACTTCCGCGGCATGGTCAAGATTATGAAGGACTACATGGTCTCGAACAACCGCGCGTTCAACACCTATTCGGAAGACCCGCAGGCCCCCAAGACGCCCACCGTCGTCGCGACGGGCCCCGACGGCTTCCCCACCAACGCGCTGACGTTCCGCACGAGCGATTTCAGCGACCCGCAAGGCGCAGGGACCTTCGCGGCGATGAAATGGCGCATCGCAGAGGTCGCGGCGGGCTCCGTGGCGGCTCCGACCCCCGGCGGGGGCACGAGCACCAGCGCCGGCTCAGTCCTGGTGCCCGAGGGCGCCTCCTGGAAGTACTTCAAAGGTCTCGCGGAGCCCTCGACCACCGTCGGCGCCTGGCGGTTGCTGAACTTCGATGACTCCAACTGGCTCACGGGACGCACGCCCATCGGCTACGGCGAGAATTTCATCGTGACCAACCTGGCCGACATGCGAGGCTCGTACAGCACGGTGTACCTGCGGACCCTGTTCGATGTGACAGGTCTGACTTCGTTCACCAGGCTGACTTTGGAGACCAAGTACGACGACGGTCTGAACGTCTGGATCAACGGCAAGCTCGCCTACCAGGACAATGTGGTCGGTGCGGAACTGCCCTACAACGCGACTGCGATGAGTTCCATCGAGGACTCGACCTTTCGCACATACGACCTCGGCGATCCCAAGACCCGCCTGGTCCAGGGCAGGAACGTGATCGCAGTCCAGGTCCTCAACTCCAACATCAGCAACAGTTCGGACTTCTTCATCGACGTGCGACTGACCGCGGAGGTCTCGCAGGGCGGCGTTATCACCACGCCGATCATGAATCTCACGCCGTACAAGAGTACTCCAGGCAAGTACGAAATTCAGCCGGTATGGGAGAGCGACGATCTGACCGCCTTCCAGCGGGACGTCAGGATCCCGGCGTCGGCGCTGCGTCCGGGCCGGACCTATCGTGTTCGCAGCCGGATGAAGGACACCAGCGGCCGCTGGAGCCACTGGTCGGCCCCGGTCCAGTTCACCACAGGCCAGCCGATCGCCGAGGGCGTCGTGTCGGATCTGCGGATCACCGAAGTGATGTACAATCCCTTGCCCAGCGACACGCTCGACGGAGACGAATTCGAGTTCATCGAACTCAAGAACACAGGCGACGAGACCCTCGACCTTCGCGGCGTCTCGTTCACCAGCGGCGTCACATTCGGTTTTGCCGACAGCGCCGTTACGACGCTCGGGCCCGGCGGCTTCGTCCTGGTGGTGAGGAACAAGGCGGCTTTCGAATCCCGTTATGGCACCGCCCTCTCGCACCTGATCGCAGGCCAGTACGAAGGCAGGCTCTCCAACGCCGGCGAGAAGGTCGCCCTCGTGGACTACTGGAACGGCACGATCGTGGAGTTCGAGTACGGCGACGGTCGCGGCTGGCCGGTTGCCGCCGACGGCGCGGGCTATTCCCTGGTGCCCCTGGAATCCGCGGTGCTCCGCGAGCCCCAGGGCACGCTGAACTACCCTGGCAACTGGCGGGCGAGCACCTATCCCGAGGGCTCTCCCGGACGGGACGACCCCGCTCCGTCGCAGACGCTCGTCATCAACGAGTTCCTGGCCCACGGCGCAGGCGATGGGGACTGGATCGAGCTGTACAACCCGACCTCCTCATCAGTCGATCTGGCAGGCTGGTATCTCAGCGACGACGTGGCCGAGCCTAAGAAGTACGCGATTCCCGCCGGCTCGATCCCGGCCAAGGGATTCAGGAGCTTCGGCAACTTCCCGGGATTCGGCCTTTCCTGGGCCGGCGAGCATGTCGTGCTGTCGTATCTGCCAGGCACGGCGCAGGACCGGATCGTGGACGCCGTGTCGTTCAAGGCTCAGGAGCCGGACGTGACCTTGGGTCGCTACCCCGACGGAGGGCCGTACTGGCTTCGGATGACCCCATCGCGGGATGCTGCGAACGCCGGCCCGATCGCCGATGTGATGATCTCCGAGATCATGTACCACCCGGTCGATCCGAACGAGGAATACGTCGAGCTGTTCAACCCGACCGCGCAGGCGGTCGCTCTGTCGGGCGACGTCACGTGGCGTCTGGACGGCGCGGTGGACTACAATCTCCCGACCGGGGCCTCGATCCCCGCCGGCGGACGGCTCGTGATCGTCGGCTTCGACCCTGCGGTGGAGGTCTCGCGCCTCGCGGGTTTCGTCAAGGCGTACAGCGCCGCGAGCCTTACACCCGGCGTGCAGATCCTCGGTCCCTGGCAGGGCAACCTGTCCAATCGCGGCGAGCGATTGGGCCTGGAGAGATCGCTGACCGCCGGCGATCCCGCCAGGACGGCCTGGCTCATCGTGGATGAAGTGATCTACAGCGACGCGTCGCCCTGGCCGGCAGGTTCCGACGGCACAGGCAAGGCCCTCCGGCGAGTCCACACCGACGCCGCCCACACCGGCAACGACCCAACCAACTGGACCGTCGCCTCCCCCTCGCCTGGGATTGCTCCCTGAAAAGGGGGGGCGCAGACGCCGTTTCTTTTCACGTGGCCAGAGACAAGTCCAGGGGCTGCGGACGCCAGCATCACGCGGCCCCTGAGCGTTTTGTTCCTATGTTCGCTACGAGGCATTGCGTCGCCGCCATCAATGGGCAGAATGCTGACATGATGCAAGAAATACACTCGAGCTGCTCGCTCATCGTGAGGTTGCCAACTGCCTTTCAAGGGAGTCGGTTTCCGCCGTGACGGCCAAATCGGGTATGCTGCAACCTGGCCCTGTGTGACGGGCTACCAGTTCCGGGAACCTACTTCAGGGGGTCGATCGCGAGTTCGACGGAGCTGCCTTGGCAGAAATGGTTGAAGTGTTTGGCTGTTAGGTGGTGCCTCCGCCCCGTTGCGAGCCAGCGTCACTTTGGACCGACACCTGGGGGGCCGCGTGTCTGAAGGCGGCTACTCGCTCCAGACTTGTTGCGGTTTGCTCGATCTCCAGTTCCTTGAGGGTCTTACTCGCCGCGAGTTTTAACAAGCCGGCGTCGGTTAGCTTCGTTCGATTGAGCTTCAACCGCTCTAACTTGGGCAGAGAAACGAGGGTATCGACGCCCTCGTCGTCGACTTTCGTATTGTCCAGGTAGACCACCTGGAGATTCGTGAGGACCTTAAGCGGCGTCAGTCCTTTGCCCGTTACATTCGTATCATCGAGAATCAGCCACTCAAGTTTGCTGAGATCCGTCAGGTGTTTCAAGCCTTCGTCGGAGATGTTGGTGGTCTTAAGGCAGAGCCACGTTAGTTGGACTAGGTCTCCGATCCGGCGCAGGCCCTCGTCGCTGACCCGGGTACATTGGAGGTCAAGCGTCTTGAGCTTCTTCAGACCGCCGATGGTCTCCAGACCCTTATCGGAAACCTGGGAACGACCCAACTGCAGGTCTTCCAGACCGTTCATTCCCGATAGATTGGTCACGCCTGCATCTGTCACCGCTGCGTTGTAGAACCGTAGAACTCTCAGGTTCGTCAGGCCTCGCAGATGGTTCAAGCCTGCGTCGGTCAATGGAATGGAATCAACCCATAGCTCTTGCAGATTCGTCAATCCGCCCAGATGACTCAGACCGACGTCGCTGATCTCCTGGCCCACAAGAATCAGCTTGTGGAGATTGCTCAGGCCGGCAAGGTGCTTCAGCCCGGCATCTGTGGTATGGGGTATTTCGTTGCCTTGGCTGTCCGTAGTCGGTGGGGTGAAGACCAGCTCTTTCAGGTCTTTCCAGCCGGCTATACATGCGAATCCTTCGTCAGTGACTTGCGGCAGGGGGCCGCCTGACATGTAAGAGCTATAGTAGTACAGGGCCGCGATGCCTTGACCATCTCCCAGTTGACGTAGATCGTCATCTGTTGCGCCACACCGCAGGAAGACCGTGTCACCAGTCCTGCGGATTCGTGGATTCTCCTGGATGGGCTCCATCATCCCCGGCCAAGTCTGAGTCTGCGTCCACAGAGCCGTCGTTTGGCCGGGTGGAGGGAGTAGTCCTCCGGTCTCAGGCACGCGGGTCGCCGTTACGAAGATGGCGGTCATTTTTGTCGTCTGGCTGTTTTGTCCGTTATTCAGTCCTGCAAGGGCCACGGTGCCGCCGTTCAGGATCGTGACCTTGTTCCTGGCCATCCGACGGGTGATGATCGGAAGATCGGACCCGGACCCAACTCGTCCCGGGACGCTGTTGCTGATCTCGATGGCCACATCGAGCGTGATGTCGTTGTTGTCGCCGATGCGGCAGGTGACATCCAGAATCCTCCCGGATACGGCGTTCCTGAGCCCCGGAGGCAACGTGGAGGCGGACGGACCATCCATCAGGAGCCACTGCTCCTGGCTGGATCGCAACCGGGCCCTGCAGCCCTCCATGGCGACGATCTGCGGGTTCGAGACGACCTTCGCCTGATTCACCGCATCGAGCAGATTCAGGGCTGCCAGGAAGGAGCCCGTGTACGCCGAATCGGGGAGGCAGCCGACTTGGATGCCTTTCGTCCAGGCGTCGTCCGGCGTGCCGGGTTGGCTCGCCGGGAAGCTCCACTCCACGCCCAACTCCGTCAGTCGTGCAGGCTCGATCTCCACCACGCGAGCGTCCAACAACACATGGCGGGGGCGATTCTCGTCTTGGCGAGTCGGGGCCGCGGGGGAATCGTCCGCCCGGGAGGCGGGGCCGACGATGCTTGGCTTGACCATGACCAGGAGGGACCTGGCGTCCTCGCCCTGTGGGGTCTCATCGGGCGATTCCACCAGGAGCGAGAAGTACCGATCCGCCGCCGCCGTCACCGTAGTGGAGGTCTCCATTGTACGGACGACCGGCAGGGCATCCGCCTGGGGGCTTGATCCGGGGTCCGCCTGCGTGACGCCCATCTCCAGGGTGATGCCGCCGTTCGTTTCGATATGCGAGGTTCCTTTGATCCTCGTTCCGTAATTGACGGTTATGACGCTGGGTTCTTCGCTGGCTTTGGCGTTCTGTGCCAGGGGGACGGGGTACTGTGCGAGGGAGATGAGCTGGAGTTCAAAATCCCTCCCGTCAACAGCGAGCAGCGAGGGCTTGGCTCCAATCGTCGCCGGATCGAGGGCCTTGAGCAAGTCGATCAGAGCTGTGCCGGTCTCCTGGGAGAGCGACTGCCTGGCCACGTACGTCTTGAGCACGTGGCCCAGAGTCGTCTTCTGTCCGATTGCCGCGAGTTCCCGCGAGATCTGCGGCCGCTCACCCGATAGAATGTCGCCGATGAGGCGCAGGGTCTCGCGGTCCAGCACCGTTTCCGTCCGAACCTTGGCAATAACCCAGTCGGTGCGCACTTGCGTCTCGTTCGAGTCGGCCGCATGGTCCCGGGGCGAACGCTCGATGACGGTTGTCGCATCTGCATTCGGGGCTTGTCCCTCAGTGGTCTCCAGATCGACATGGGGTGTCGCGGGCGGAGTGTCCGGTGCGCCCAGGACCAAAGCGGCTGGGATTACGACGCCGACGACCAGCAGCAGGGCGATCAGGCCGGGGAGCCATGCGAAGCGGCGGTCGTCCACGGTGGGGCGGCCCAGCAGGCGGGCGATGCGGGCCATCAGGCTGCCTCCGCTGGCGGCCAGGGCCAGATCGGTCCGGCTGTGGCGGATCTCCTCCAGGCTGGTCAGGGCCCTCGCATACTGGAGCGAATTGCCGCAGACCTGCACCGCCAGGTCGTCGCAGCAGTTCTCCCGTTCGATGCGGATGCGGCTGGAGACCCACCAGACCGCCGGGTGGTAGAAGCCGAGGATCTCGACGACCGTTTGCAGGATGTTCGCGAGATAATCGCACCGGCAGACGTGGGCCAGTTCGTGGGCGAGGATCGCCCGCAGTTGATCCGGCGTCAAGCCCGTCAGGGCACTGGCCGGAATCAGGATCACCGGCCGCAGCCAGCCGAGGACCGTGGGGACTTCGACGATGGCCGATTCGAGCAGGGTTACCGCCCGCCGGACGCGCAGCTTCGCCGCCAGTTCGCAGAGCGTTGTGTTCAGAGCAGCGCCCGCCTCGCGTGCCATGCGGTTTTTCAATCGGTGCAATTGGGTCCAACCGCCCAGGTGCCAGGCGGACAGGCCGAAGACCCCCGCGAGCCAGCCGAACGCGATGTACGGCAGGGCGGGTTCGACCGCTGTGACGACTTTCTCCCGCAAAGGAACCGGTACGGCGAGACTGGCCGTCTCCAATGGCGGCGTCATCTCCAGCGGCGGCAATTCGCGGACTGTGTGCAGGATCGCAGGCGTCGGCTCGACTGCTTCGGCATGCAGAAGGTCGGGCAGAGGGCCCGCCTCCGCTGCAGGCCCTGTGACTTCCACAAACTGCATCGTGACCAGCGGCAGGATCAGCATCAGGGCCAGGGCCCCGCACGCCGCACCATAGCGAACGCTCGCGCCGGCGCGGCGCAAGAGCCTCAGCAGCACGGCCAACAGCAGGGCGACAGCCATCGCCTGCCACAGGAAATGCACCAGGATCCATCCCAATCGCTCGATCGTCCCTTGCGAGAGCAGGTTCTCCAGCAGTGGCATGTTCATTCTCCCTCGATTTGGTCCAACATCTCTCGGATACGTTTGAGTTCTTTCGGCGGGACCTTCCTGGCCGACAGGGCCCGCATGACGAGCTTGGCCGCCGAGCCGGCGAAGACCCGGTCGAGCAGGTCCTGGACGAGGGCTTTCTGCGTGCGTTCTTCGGACAGGGCGGGTCGGTAGACGTGGCCGCGCCGGCTTGTGGCGAGGGCGTCCCGCCCTTGCTCTTTGTCTGTGGGACCTGTCGCCGATTGGGAAGGCGAGGCCAGGATGGCCTCGCGGCGCAAGGGCGGGACGCCCTCGCCACTCGAACGTCCGTTGTCCTCCCGCACGAGCAGGCCCTTTTCGATCATGATCTGCATCAGCTTGAGCGTGGTCGTGTAACCGGTCGGGGCGTCCTGATCGAGGGCCTCATGGACCTCGCGCACCGTGCTGGGACCCTTGGCCCAGAGCACGCCCAGAATCGCCAGTTCCCGATCCGTCGGTCCGGGACTTTTCCTTCGCGCCATTGTCGTCTCCTTGATTCGGATGCCGCGTTTTCCACTCTATCGGCAATCTACGAATGAATTCGTAACTCGTCAACGAAAAAATTCGTAGATGACGCCAAATTTTCTTTTGGCGGGATAGAGAAAGGGCCTTTCCAACCGACGGCTGGAAAGGCCCTGGAACGACGGTTCTTGCAGTCGCGACGCGCGGAACGAGGACTACCAGCCCCAGGTGCGCCCGGCGCTGCCGACGGTGCTGCGGTCGCACTGGTTGAGCATCAGGTTCACGATCCCCTGAGTTCGGGTCAATTCGTTCCGCAACTCGGAGACCTGTTGTCGCAGCTTCTGGACTTCGTTCTTGAGATCGGTCTGGACGTCCGCCCGCTCGCGTTCGACGCGTCCGAGCACCTGGCCCATCCGCTGCAAGTCGTTGCGCAGTTCGTCGAAGGCCCGACCGTGCTCCGCTGCCTGGTTGCCGGCGCGTTCGCGGAGCACGTTCAATTGCTCCTCCATCCGGCGGGCGTGATTTCGAAGCTCTTCCTGCTGACGCAGGAGGTCATTGCGCTGTTGAGCCAGTTCCCGCTGCTCCACGGCCCGCCTGTCGAGTTCCTCGCGCAGAGCGTGGATCTGGTGCTGCGATTCCGCGATCCGGCCCTGCATCGCCTGGAGGCTCTGCTGCATCGCATCCCAACGCTCGTCGCGTTCTCTTTCCCTGTCCCTCAATTCCCGCTCGCGGGCTTCCATCTCTCGCAGTCTCATACGCTCTCGCACCTCTGCTTCCCGAGCCGGCGGCGGACCTTGCTCCCGTACCCGGCGCAGCGCCTCCTCCGAAGCTTCCAGGCTCTGCTGCAGATCGTGTTGACGCTTCTCCAGATCGCGGATGTGCGTCTCCACGATCTCCCGCCTGCGGCGGGCTTCTTCTCGTTTCTGCTGTTCATAGGCCGCGACATCGCGTTCGAGGCCCCTCAACTCCTGCTGCGTCTGCTCGATTTGTCGACGGGTGTTGTCCAGCTTTTCGCGAAGTTGTCCGGCCTCCTGGCTCTCGCGGTCTTCCATGCGATTGAGCGCGTCCTGAGTCTGCTCGGCTTGATGCTGGAACTGCCTGAGCCGCTCCGCCAGGTCGCGGGCTCGTTCGCCCGCCTGGGCGATCTGCTGCGGAGGCTCCTCGCCTCGCGGCTCCCGCGGAGTTTGACCCGCCTGCCCCTCGCTCTGCTGGCGCAACTGTGCCAGTTGCCTGTTCAGGTCGCCCAGTTGGGCCTGCATCCGGCGGATGTTGCCGAGCAGACGCTGACGCTCCGCGTCGGGCGGCGCGGGCTCTGCAGGAGGCTCGGCATTCGGCTGGTTCTCATCGAGTTGGCGAAGGGTGCGTTCCAGGCTGCGGATCTGCTGGCGCAAAGCCAGCAACTCACCCCGGCGGGTCTGTGCAGCTCGGTCCGACTCGTCCGCCTGTTCCTGGAGGCTCTGCTCGGCTTGTGCGGCCTTCTGACGCAGTTGTTCGAGGAGGCGGCTCAGCACGTCCCGGCTGCCCTCCATCTGCCACTGTCGCATCTGTTGCGGTTCGACCTGCGTTTGGGCCTCGGACGTCGGCTGCTCAGGCCCCTGCGGCTGGGCCAAGGCGGTGCAAGCCAGGGTCGCCAGGGACGCAAGGCCAACGAGCAGCAAGAGGCGAACCACAGGAATGAAACCGACGTGTGTTCGCGTGGATGTGGTGTGAACTCCCTTTCTCATGTCTTCTCCTTTCCATAGACGGTTGCCGGAACCGCCGGCGTTCTCCAAACGCCATGCGAGACGGCGGCTCCGTCCGGGGCTCCCGTCGCTACGGAGCGTCCGGAATCCCTTACCCACCTCCGGCCCCCCTCGGCCGGCTGTCTGCTATTGTACGTTGCCCGTTTCAGCGATGCTACGGGAATCGGCGAGATTGAACAAAAAGGGCTCATCCGGTTTTTGCGTGCTTCCTGGTGCGTTGGGGGCGCTGCCCCCCGCCCCCCGGTCGCTCTGTTCTGAGATGCACCAGGTGGGCAGTGGTTCGGTGCGGATCTCAAGATGCAGCAGAGTCTGTTCCGCCAAGGAACGTGGATTCACCGCCATCGATGGCAATCCGGAAGGATACATTCCGGACTCCTGCGTTTCCTCCTTTGGCTTCTATCCACCGATTCTTTTCATAGGCTTCTGTCCATCTGCGGTCCAACTCCTCCATGGAGGAGCAGTTGCAGATTGCGAGGATCGTCCAACGCCACATCTCGGCTCACTCTGGCTCCCGCCACCGGGCGGGCGTCTTCGTCGATGAGCCGGAACACGACCCAGTCGTCCGTGTCGACGGTTACGGCGGGGGCCTTCTCCTTATCGCTCCGCTGGATCGAAAGTCCACTCAGATCCAGCGACGCGGCCTCGGCGCACGCCAGGACCGAAAGCGTCCACACCCACGAGTACCTCGCGACTGTCCTTGCGACCATGGTCTGCTCTCCCACCACTGGTTCTCCCTGTCCGGCCCGGTGTTCCGTCGTCATGATGCGACGGATCATCCCCTGAGACACGCGGAGTATAGCGCGTCAAACGCAGCCTGTAAAGCCCGGTGGACGCGCTCCGACTTCACACCTCAGGCTTTCCGCTTCCAGCTTCGCCAAACGAAAACGGGCCCGGAATCCTGGAGGGATGCCGGGCCCGTGATGGACCGTTGTGTGGAGAAGGTCTATTCTTCCATGTCGTCCTTCTTCTTGCCGTAGACCGCGACGATCTGCTGCTGGACGTTCGGCGGGACCGGCTCGTAGTGGCTCAGGGTCATGGAGAAGCTGCCCCGGCCGCCGGTGACGCTCTTGAGCTGGCTGCTGTACTGCGAGACTTCCGACAGCGGGACCTGGGCCTTGATGACGATGAAGTTGCCCGGCAGCATGTCCTGGCCGACGACGCGGCCTCGCTTGGACGAGAGGTCGCCCGCGATGTCGCCGACGTTCTCGGCGGGGATCGTCACTTCGATATTCACGATCGGCTCGAGCAGGGCGGGCTTGGCCTTCTTGATCGCGTCGATGAACGCGCCCTTGCCGGCGGTGCGGAAGGCGACTTCCTTCGAATCGACCGGGTGGTACTTGCCGTCGGTGATCGAGACCTTGACGTCCTGCATCGGGAAGCCGGCCACGGGGCCGCTGACCATGACGTCGTTGACGCCCTTGAGGACCGCGGGCTCGAATTGGCCGGGAATGGTGCCGCCGTAGATGTCCCAACTGAATTGTAGGGGCGGATCGCTGTTGCGCTCGGCGGGCTCGACCTTGAGGTACACTTCGCCAAACTGGCCGGCGCCGCCGGTCTGCTTCTTGTGGCGGTAGTGGCCTTCGGCCTTGGCGGTGATCGTCTCTTTGTAGGGGATCTTCGGCTCTTTCGTGTTGACCGCCAGTTTGAAGCGGTTGGCCATCTTCTCGATCATGATCCGCAGGTGCAGATCGCCGAGGCCCTGGGCGACGAGCTCCTTAGTCTGCGCGTCGCGGGTCGTTTTGAAGCAGGGGTCTTCCTCGCGGAGCCGGTCGAGGGCGCCGCCGATCTTCTGCTCGTCGCCACGGGAGGCCGGCTCCATGGCCAGCGCGAACATCGGCTCGGGGAAGGGCGGCATCTTGTACTTGCCGGAGACGCGGCCGTCGTGGATGAGATCGCCGATCTTGAGCTCTTCGAGCTTGGCCAGGGTGACGAGGTCGCCCGCGACGCCGGCGTCGATCTCTTTCGTTTCGCCGCCCTGGGGCTTGAGAATATGGCCCGGTCGCAGGCCCTTCTTGTCGTCGTTGTGCATCATGTTGGTGTCGGACTTGAGCGTTCCGCTGAAGATGCGGATCGTCGAGTACTTCATGTTCGACCGCGGGTCGAAGGCGACGCGGACGACCACGCCCATCAGCGGTCCGGCGGGATCGGCCTTCAACTCGGTCACCTTCTCGCCGTCGAGGAGCCTGGCGGGCTCGGCGTCCACGGGGGACGGCGTGTACTTGGTGATCAGGCCCAGCAGTTCCTTGATGCCGATTTCCTGGCGGGCTTCGGTGAAGACGATGGGAATCAGCTTGCCGATCCGCAGGGCCTTGACGAACACGCCGGCGATCTCGGCCGCCGGGATCTCTTCACCGCCCAGATATCGCTCCATCATGGCGTCGTCGGCCTCGACCACGCTCTCGATGAGCTGCGTGTGGGCGTCGGCCACGCTCATGACCGGGGAGTCGCCCGCGGTGTTCTCGATACAGTCGATGACGGACTTTCTGTCCGAAGCCGGCAGATTCGCACAACGGCACTGGGAACCGAAGGTGTCCTGGATGTTCTTGATCAGCTCGGGCAGGTCTACGTTCTCGGCCGCGAGCTTGTTGATCACGATCATGCGGGGCTTGCCCAGATCCGCGGCCAACGCGAACAGCTTTCGCGTGTTCGTCTCGATACCCGATGCGGCGTTGATCACGATGATCGCGGTTTCGGCCGCCGGCATGGCGGCGATGGCCGGTCCGACGAAGTCCGGTGCTCCCGGCGCGTCGATGACGTTGATCAGCTTGCCGTTGAATTGCATGTGAACGACGGAGGCCAGAATCGAGTGCTGATGCTCCTTCTCCTCGTCGTAGTAATCGCTGACGGTGGTCTTCTCGTCAACGCTCCCCAACCGGCCGATGGCGCCGGCGGTGTGCAGGATGGCCTCGGTGAGCGAGGTCTTGCCACTGCCGCCGTGCCCTAAGAGAATCACGTTCCGAATGTCGCCCGTTGCCGCCACTGTCAAACCTCCAACAACGTTGTCACCGTTTTTAGCAATTCTACCGATCCTGAAACCCAATATGATACACCCGGCTGGCTGCGAATCTCAAGAGCTTTTTTCGCGATTTACCGGACAATGGCGAAGGACCGGGTCGGGGGGGCGTAGCGGCGCTGCATGGTGCGAAGCCTCGCGTGCCACCGACTTCGAGCAGGGGGAGACCGCGTCTGGACGCTTCGAGCCCTCTGGAAGGGATTCAGGGCAACCCGACGCGGTTCTTGGCGGGAACCGAGGGGCGACCGGATTCCACGCGGATTCGGATCACGCGTCGCTTGCGTCGTTGTTCGGCGGCGAGGAAAAACGATCCGGATTTTGCCGCGATTTGCACATTTTTTCTGGACGCAGCGACGGAATTCACGCGTCGGATTTTATGGGACAGATCGGAAAAGGGCGTCCGAAGCTCGACGGGGCGACACCACGAGTAGTGGCCCACCAGAAGACGACTATTGCATATGGGGGGTCCGGTTATGGGTCGTTGCGGCGTGATGAAAGGGGGTGCTAAAGATACCCCCCGTTCGGTGCCGATAATCCTCACGTCGTTTACGAACGAACGTGGCGTGCCTTTGAGGATGGTAGAATATGATGGACAAGAGCGAACTGATCGAATCGATCCGGGAGATCAACAAGACCGCCAAGCCCGAGTTCCTGGCGAAGTTCTCCGAGAAACAGTTGCACGCCTACCTGGAGCACCTGGCCGAACTGAGTCAGGAAGAACTGGTCGTCGCTTCGTAATCAACCGCCCCTGCCTCACCGGCCTTCAGACTCAAGGCCGGTGATCGTGGCACGATGTGGGCCGCTCTGCGGATGCTCCCAGGGACTTCGGCGGGCCGCCCAACCATCTCACATCATCAAACCTGTCTGACCTGCATCAATTCTCTTCCCCCAGATCGCCTGTGACGCTGCGGCTGACATCGCTCAGGCCGCGTCGCTGCCGGGGGCGATTCGGACGAGCCGCGGAATCGGATGGCTCGCCCTGGCCTGGTTGGACCTCTTCTTCCGCCTGCGGCTGAGCCTCGGGACCCGGAGCGGCCTGGGGCTGCGGGGCAGGCGATCCGAACGGGACCATCTGCGGGGCATCTTCGGACGAAGCGACCGCGGAGACCTTCGCGATGTTGTTCCGCTTGAACTCAATCAGCGTCGGAGTCAGGCCCGTCGGAACGTGGAAGGCCAGGTCGATTGTCAGCGTGTCGCCTGAGACCTTGGTGGCGTCGACCGAGATCACCTCGCCCAGCGGTTTGGCCTGCAGGCGGCTGCCCGCTCCGATGTATCCGGCGGGATAGACCGCTTCGCCCTTGCCGGCCATCGCACCCGCGGTAGTCTTGGAACTGCAGACCAGCCGGAACTGCGAAAGCGTGAACTTGCCGGCGTCCTTCAATGCGGCCTTGCGAATCTCCACACGGACGAGCATGAGATTCCGGCCTGCCTGCGAGGGCACCGGTTTGCCCTCGGCGTCCCGCAGGTTCTCCGGGGCCTCCCACACGCCGTCTTTTGCGGGAACCTTGAGGGCTTCGGTCTCGGTCATCAGGGGGATGTCTTTGCCGCCGAGGCGGTTCAGATGGAGTTGGTCGACGAAGCCCGCGTGCAGCAGGGCGAAGCTCTTGGGCTCGCCCATCGGACTGAAGCTGCCTGCGCTGACGGACCCGAACAGAGAGGTTACGAACCCGTCTGGGCTCAGCAGGGCTTTCTTCGGATTCGAGGGATTGGGATTGCGGCTTTCGAACCGTGCGTAAGGATACTGGCTGGGAAGGGGGGCCATGGCCGCTGCGACGAGGACGTGGCCGGTGACGATGTAGCCCAGAATGATGCCCGCGGCGGGTCTGCCGATCTGCTCTGGCAGCTTTCCGAAGTCGATCTTCTCCTTGTTGATCTGCATGCTCACGGCCTGGAGAATCGCGAACACCAGGACGAATAGCAGCAGGAAGCAGATCATGGGGGCCCACACTGCGATGCCAGGGGAGTACTTGATCAGGTAGCGAGTGAGGATCTCAAAGAACCCGAACGCCACGAACCCGGCGATCAGAGCGTTGAAGATCATCGTGATCCCCTGGGCCAGGGTGCCCTTGAGGAACAGGTATACCGCACATCCCGCCATGATGACGAGCATCGCTAGACTGACCATGACACGTTCTCCGATTGATCCTGTTGCGCCGCGAGCGGCGATCCATATCCTAAAGGGACTTCTGCAGAATGGCCATTCGGCCCATATTCTTCACGGAAGTCCAATTTCAATTGTCATCTTTTTGTCACTGGGACGCCGGGGCGCCTTCCTTCTTGGGCGAGGCCAGCACGCGGAGCATTTCGTTGATGGCCGTCGTGCCGGCAATGACTTTGCGGAGCGTCTGCTCCTGCATATAGAGCATTTTGGCTTTTCGGAACTGCACGCCGAGTTCGGGCAACTGCTTGACCGTCCGCACGGCCTTCTTCAGTTCGTCGTCCAGAACGATCATCTCGAAGACGCCGGTGCGGCCCATGAAGCCGGTGCCCTGGCAGTCCGGGCACGGGGACGGCTTGCCCCGTTTGTCGAAAACCTCTTTTCCCGGGCGGAACAGGACTTTGGCCTTGTCCGCAGGCAGGTTGAATTTCTTGAGCAGTTCCTTGTTGGGGGCGTAACCCTGTTTGCAGGTCTCGCACAGCTTGCGGAGCATCCGCTGGTTGCTGATGCCCACGAGCGTCTCGGCCACGAGCTTTCGGTCCTCGACGAACTTGAGCCAGCGGGCCATCGCCTGGAGCACGCTGTCGGCCTCCATGACGACATAGACGACTTTGCCGTCTTTGGCGGCGGCGCTGGCGATCTTGGCGGTCTCGGCGTCCTCGCACTCGCCGACGCCGACGACGTCGGGCCCCATGCGGACGATCGACTGGAGCTTGCGGGCATAGGTGGAGGTCCCTGTGTCGGTGAGTGAAAAGACCGTCTGGGTGACGTTGAGCAACTGGCCCGTCGGTTGTTTTTCGATCGTGTTGATGTTGTTCAGGAACGCGTCGTGATCGCGGATCAGGGCGTACATCGTCGTGGTGGTGCCGGTCTTCTTGGGCCCGGTGACGAGGAACAGACCCTGCTTGGTCTGTTTGAAGACCTGCAATTGATCCATCTGGTCCTGCGTCAGGCCCAGGTCGGTGACACGCATCGCGCTTTCCTTGGTGATGCGTTTGAGGCGGACCTGCTCGCCCGCGGTCGAGCCGGCGGTTTGCACTTCCCAATCCGTAATGACCTTGACCTGCCGGGTGCGGAATTTGCCCTTCTGAGGTTTGCGTTTCTCCTTGGTTTCGAGGCCGGAGACCTCTTTGAAGAAGTGGATCAGGTACTCCATCTGGTCCCGCTGCAACGGCGGCTGCTGCGTCGCGGCGCCGTCGATGTTGTAGACCACTTCGTAGGTGTCGCCCTTGGGCGAGAAGCTGATCGTGCTGGTCCGCCGCCAGATGGCGTCGGTCAGCACGTCATACGCGGTGCGGTAGCCAAAGAACGTCGGCGTCCGCGGCTCCGGCGGGGGAACTTCATTGTTGTTCGTCGTGATGAAGGTGAAGTTCTCCATCGCGTGGAGCTTTTCCGAGTGAGCGAACAGGCTCTTGATGTGGTCGATCGTCAGGATCTTGTCGAAGTCCAGCACGTGGGTGTTGCGGTGCTTGACGTACGCCAGCGCGGCCCCGCCCACGAGCAGGGCGTACGCCAGCACCCCGACGATGAACAGCGGGATCAGCCACCAGACCAGAATGGCCAGAGCGCCGGCCCCCAGGAGGATTCCGATCCACGTCGGGACGTGGGTCTCCACCGCCTTGGCGTCCTTGTGCGCCCAGCTCACCAACAGGAGCCAGGGGAAGTAGCAGGCCAGGAACACGACCAGTTTCACGATCGAAATGTAGCCGCCGTACTCGACGGCCATCAGCAGCGACCCTGTCATTCAGAACTCCACTTTGCCAGATTAGAGAATGCCCTCGGCGGTTGTCCGGATGCCCTTGAGGGCCATCTTCAGTTCTTCCACGTTGGGAGCATATTTGTACGCGTCTTTCGGATCGATCCAGCCGTCCTGCACGAGTTTGCAGAGGTTTTCCGTCAGATCCTGCATGCCTTCCCGCTGGGAGGCGCGGATCACCGAGGGCAGATCGCCTTCACGCCCTTCGCTGATCAGTTTCCGAACGGGAGGCGTCGCCAACAGGACCTCGACCGCCGGGATGCGGTCGGAACCCTCTCGGATCGAGGGAAGCAGCACCTGGCTGACGATCGCGCGGATCGAAGTGGCCAGCGCCTGGCGGACCAGCTCCCGCTCATTGGTCGGGAACAGGTCCAGCAGTCGATGCACCGCCTGGGAGGCGTTGGACGAGTGCATCGTCCCCATCACCATGTGCCCGGTCTCGGCGGCCCTCATGCCCGCGGTTACCGTCTTGGCGTCGCGCATCTCGCCGACGAAGACCACGTCCGGGTCCTGTCGCATCAGATAGGTCAGCGCGTCCTCGAAGTTCGGCACATCGATCCCGATCTCCCGCTGCGAGACGATCGCCTTGTTGTCGTTGTACAGGTACTCGATGGGGTCCTCAATCGTCACGATGTGGCACGACCGCGTCTTGGTGATGTAATCGAGCATCGCCGCGATCGTTGTGGTTTTGCCGCAGCCGGTGGCGCCGACGACCAGCACCAGACCCTGTCGCGACTCGGCGATCTTGGCTAGAATCGGCGGCAGGTTCAGCTTCTCGAACGTCGGCACGTGGGCGCTCACCCGCCGGCCCACCAGGCTGATCACGCCCCTCTGGCGGAACACGTTGAGGCGGAATCGGTGCTCCCGGCCCACTTCATGGGCGAAATCCAGCGTCCCATTGGCGTGGAAGAACTCCTTCTGGGCCGGACTCATGATCTCGAAGACCAGCTCCTGCATCCGCTCGGCGGTGAGGATCTCACCGGTGGTGTTCTTCAGTTCGCCGAAGATTCGCAGCTTCGGAGGCTGGCCGACCTTCAGGTGGATGTCGTTGGCCATCGTCTTGATGGCGGCCTTGAAGTACTTGTTCAATTGCGGCTCTTTGTCCGTCGCCTGATGCGCGTCGAGCGGTTGTTCCGGGCTCATACCCCTGCGGACTCCCTATGCAAAACTGCCTTGTCACCGTATGGACGGCCCTCTGTATGTGCAGACCCCCTACAGCGGGCTTCATACCCGCCGTTGCGGTCCTGCCCCTGCAATCAGGGCCCTGTCTTCGCGGTCTTGACCTGCGAAAGCGTCCGACAAACTGCGACCGAACCTTCGGAGCTCTGTCCGCCGCCGACGTTTCCCGGCGGACCACCACCACACGGAACAGCATAAAGCATGCAAAAACAAACCTTTACGATTGTCCATTATAAGGCAATTCCACGGATTGTCAAGCTGGGAAGAGGCAGGGAGATCGGAATAGTGGGGTGGTGTAATATCGGAACAATGGGGCAAGATCAAGGGATGGCCGGCCTCGTCGTTCTGGTCAGCTGGACCACGTTGCCTGCGGAGTTCGTCATCGCCACTACGCTGCCCAGGGCGTCGTAGTGGTAGTAGTGCGTGCCTGCGTAGGTCCCGCTCGATTCGATCATGCAGATCGGCTCGTCCACGCACGGGCCGTGGACGTATTTTCGAAGCAGCGTGCCAGCGCTATTGTACTCGGCGATGATGTGATCGCCGTCGTAGACGTACTTGACCTGCGTGGCCCCGTCGACCTTCTTTTCGATCCTGCGGCCTGCGGCGTCGTACGCGTACTCGATCCGGTCCCAGCCTTCGCCGTCGGGCATCGCGCCCGTCCAGCGGATGCGGTCGATCCACAGGCAGTCCGAACCCGACGAGCCGCTGCTGTCCTTGATGAACTTCCAGCGGATCGTGTGCGTGCCCGCGCCCGTGATCGTCCAGGGGCCCGACTCTGTCCAATCCTTGCTCCCGGCGCGGCCGGAGCGGTACTGACCGTCGATGGAGAACGCGTACTCGTCCCCGGCGTCGCACGAGAGCTTGTAGTCGAAGGTCAGCGTGCCCGGACCGGTCACCGTCGTCTGCAGCCAGGTCTCCTGGTCGTCGCCGATCTCCCCGCTGCGGGCCGAGTCGTGGTCGTAGGAGTACTCGTTGGTGTCCAGGACCCAGGTCGCGTCGCCCCCGCTGGTGAACGACAGCGCGATGTCGCAGCCCGGCGACAAGGGGCCGTCGATCTTGTTCACCGTCGTCAGGCGGTTCTCGGGGTCGTAGGCGTACATCATCCCGTCGCCGTCGTAGGTCATATTGCCGTTGCCGTCGTAGGCGTAGGCGGCCCCGCCCACCGAGGTGTACTGGTTCATCGCGTTGGTCACGTAGCTGCTGGTGCCGCCGGCGTCGATCACGGTCGTGCGGTTGCCCGCGGCGTCGTAGCCGAACTCGGTGTCCGTGAAGGTGTCCTCGTACCCGGCGGGGTAATTGACCTCCGTGATCTGGTAGATGCTGTCGTAGCTGTACACGTGCTGCCGACTCCCGCTATTGTCCGTCACGCCCATCGTCGTACGATTGCCCACCTTGTCGTAGGTGTAGTCATACACATGATGACCGGAATTCGCGAAATTGTCAAGGGAAAGCAGACTGTCGGCTGACTTGGCACGTGGCAGCAAGGGACTTCACAGGAGCGAAACAAAACGATGGAGTCTGAACCATGGTCGTTGCCTTGTGAACAGCTTCGCTGCGGTTCCGACGAGATCCCGAAGCGGGCCCAGATCGAGGGCGGGGAGTTCCATGACCTGCGGCGCACCTGTCTGAGCAGGTGGTTGACCAATGGTCTGACCGAGTGCGACGTCGCGCGTCTCGATTTCTCGATGAAAGGTGTTGACGGCCATGCTGGGAAGTGGTTAACATAAAAAGCCTCACGGCAGTCGCGTCCGTAGCTCAATTGGATAGAGCATCGGTCTTCGGAACCGATGGTTGGGGGTTCGAGTCCCTCCGGACGCAGTTCATAAGAGCGAGATGAATCCAGATGACACGTGCGGACAAGAGGTGTCTAAACAGCCGGAAAATCAAGGACTTACGGCAGGTGGCACGCTTGTGGGCAACGGACGGGAAGGGGGGGCTCTGATGTCAGAAGCGGACAGGAGTAACACTCAAGGTGTACCAAGTTCCGACAAGCTGGACAACAAGCTGGACGACAAGCCGAACCGCGTGGACTGCGAACTGGCACTAATCGTTCAGGCGT